>FUFK010040114.1_pt1 | contig 43565 bp, 66 predicted proteins | sample 1021851 | NCBI WGS metagenome assembly FUFK01 (sample SAMEA51879418, study PRJEB19060) | metagenome
TTGTAAATCCTGACCAGTATCCTGAAGAAACATCTTTTTATGTTTTAAATTTTAATGGTGATACTCTTTTACAAGGTGGACCATTTGATAATATAGTAGACTATCAACCTCAATATATTAGTGCTTGTGCACCAGTAGATAGTTTTATACTTGTTTTAGAAGATGCGTATGGAGACGGTGTAGCAGGTAGTTTATGGGGCGGCAATGATGGTTCTGTATACATAGAACAGTGTGGAGATACAATTTGGCAATTAGATACACCAAACTTTGGTTATCAAGTATTTGATACATTGTATACGTCTGGATGTCCTCCACCTCCACCAGTATTTGGGTGTATGGATAGCAGTTATTTAGAGTTTGACTTAGCTGCTACAGCAGATACAGGTATGTGTTACACACCTAAAGTATACGGATGTACAGACTCATTAGCATATAATTATATAGATTCAGCTAACACAGATATAGCTATAGATAGCTGTCTGCATGAGCTTGAACTAACTGACCTAGCTGGAAACGGTTGGGCTGGTTCTACACTCAAACTATCACAAGCAACAAGTATGGTACCACCATTTAGTTATCAGACTATTGGTACATATACATTAGTAGATGGTTTTGATACAACGTTCTTTGTAAATTTAGCAGCAGGGTATCCTGTTAGAGCAGTGTTTGAAATAACACTACAATCAGATTTTACTGCAGTACAATGTGGTTATAGCTTATACTCTGAAGACTATGTAGCTATTGATATAGAGGGTGGATTTGTAAACCCTATACCACCATTCTTTCCTATTGTAGGAGAACCATACTGTGGTAATAATTGCATAGAAAGAACATACGGCTGTATAGACAGCTTAGCAGTAAATTATAACGATACAGTAAACACAGATGATGGAACTTGTTATTACAATCCAGGGTGTACTAATCCAATTTATTTGGAGTATGACGCGTCTTACGACTATGACGATGGTAGCTGCGCTACGATGGTTGTATACGGATGTATGGACTCAACTGCACTTAATTACGATCCATTGGCTAANGTTGAGTTACCTAACTCTTGTATTGCTATCGTAGAAGGTTGCATGGATAGTACAGCATTTAATTATAATGTAAACGCAAATGTTGATGACGGTAGCTGTGTACCATTATATTATGGATGTACAGATGTAACCGCATTAAATTACGATTCACTAGCAAATACAGACGATGGCTCATGCATACCATACGTTTGGGGTTGTACCGATGGTGCAGCCTTTAATTATAATCCATTAGCAAACAGTGATGACGGATCTTGTATACCTGTAATATTTGGTTGTACAGATCCAACAATGTTTAATTACTGTGATACATGTAATACTGATAACGGTAGCTGTATACCTTATATATATGGGTGTATGGATACAACAGCTATGAACTATGATGCTATGGCTAACACAGACAANGGTACTTGTATATATCCATTCCCTGGATGTATGGATGCTACTGCTGTAAACTTTGAGCCATTAGCAAACATACCTGATAGCAGTTGTTATTACAATTCAGATTGTGAAGCTGATGTACCATACTATATACCCAATGCATGTTTTGAGTGGGTGATAAGTGTAGATCCATATTGTTGTGATGATCAGTGGGACACGCCTTGTTACGATTTGTATAACTATTGTGTAGATGGCTGGTCAGGTCCAACTAGTATAACAATGTTTGAAAGGCTTGGAGTATTACCATACCCAAATCCATCTACAGGNATAGTAAATTTTAAGGATAACGTAAATATAAAAGTATATAATATGTTAGGTAAGTTGGTATTAGAAGAGAAAGCAAGTAGAATTAAGCTTGATAAAGGTATATATTTAATTAAGATTTCTAAACAAAACTTAAACCTAACAACAAAATTAATTGTAGAATGAGTAAGTCAAAATACTATTACGAGTATTGTAGGAATACAAATGAAACTTGTTTAAAAAAAGATTGTGCATGTTGTTTAGGAGAAGACAAATGCCCTAACAAAGTTTGCAAGTGTAATTTAACAATAGATAAAGTTTGGATAAATACATTTAAGTTGCTAAAAAAGAAATTTTTATCTGCACTGAATATTCATTAANTTTGTAAAAAANAGAAAATGCCTAGGAAGAGAAAAAAAATGCCACCCAAAAATAAAAAGTATTTCAGATCTACAAAGTCTGGGGCTGGCATGACTAAGGCAGGAGTTAAAAAGTATAGAAGAGATAATCCTGGTAGTAAATTAAAAACTGCAGTAACAGGTAAAGTTAAAAAAGGTAGTAAAGCTGCAAAGCGTAGAAAGTCATATTGTTCTCGTAGTAAAGGACAAATGAAAATGCANGGTATTAATTGNANNAAAACTCCNAAGAAAAGAATTTGCGCTGCAAGGCGTAGATGGAAATGTTAAGTTATGCCAAAAGATAAATGTTATTATAAAGTAAAAGCTAGATACGGTCCAAAGACCTCAGCTTATCGTAGTGGTGCTATGGCTAAATGTCGTAAGGTAGGTGCTGCTAATTGGGGGAATAGCAAAAAGAAAAAGACAAAACGTAAAAGAAAAAAGAAATAAAAATGGCTGATAAGTTCAAACCGCATATGATGTATGATCCTAAAACAGGTAAAGCATATAAAGCTAAAAAAATGGCTGATCATGTTCGCATGGATAAAAAAGGTTTTACACATAAAAAACCAAAAAAGGGTAAGAAAGGTATGAAATACAGTCAAGGTGGATTTTTAAATCAATACGATTAATATGGCAGTTAGAAAAACAGCGGCAGGAGCCAGACTTAAAAGATGGTTCAAAGAAGATTGGCGCACACCAAAGGGTAATAAAGATTATAGTAAAGGGGAAAATACTTTTCGCCCTACTAAACGTATAAGTAAAGACACACCAGCAACTTGGTCAGAGCTAACGCCATCCGAAAAAGCAAGAGCTAAAAAAGAAAAGAATACTAAAGGTAGAGTTAGTAGATATAAAAAAGCAAATCACGGCATGAAAATGAACAGCATAAATAGAAGAGGCAGAATGGCCGATAAAAATATGTGTTGTTGTGGTGCAAGAATGTCAAGACTAAACGAACAACATACATGATACAGAATTTATTAGGCGGTATATTAGGCAAGGTAGTAGATAATGCAGAGGGTATATTAGACAAAGTAATTACTACTGATAAAGAAAGAGAAGAGGCAAAGTTGCAATTACGCAAAGTGTTGTTAGATGCAGAAAAAGAAGCTTTTGCCAAAGAAGTAGAAGATCGTAAGTCTGCAAGAGATATGTATAAAGATGATGCTATTATACAAAAAGTATTAGCAACACTTTTTACTGTAGCATATTTTGGTATAAGCTTTGTTATGTTTCAACATTTTGTAGGTGGTGGTATAGATATGGGTGAATTTGAAATAAGTTTTATCTCTACTATATTTGGAGCAATGAGTGCTAAAGTAAATACAATAATTGATTTCTTCTTTGGAGGATCAGCAAAAAAAGATAAAGAATGATATTAACAACTATAGACGGAATACCTTTATGGTCAAGTAAAAATGAGGCGCTTAATTGGGCTGCGCAAAATGGATTAAGTGGATTTCATACACATGCTTATGAAGGAACAATAGGATATATGGGTGGACAATCACATGAAGATTCAATATCTAACAATACGCAAGCTTTAATAGATGGTTTAGTTCCAGACGAAATAAATGGTGACGATGCTGTAGCTGAACCTACCCCTCCTGATACAAACAACAGTTCAAGCATTACTTATTAAATATATTTTAGTATTTTTGTAAATAATTATAATTTTTAAAAATGGCACAAAATTACACATTCAATGCTAATTTAAGTATGACTGGTACATCTGGTACAGGTTACTCACAAACACAGTCGTCTGCCTTTTCGTTAAATATTACAGGAGTAGATCAAATTGCTTCAGGACGCATTGATGTCCCAACTGGATCAGATGCTACTATTATGGCGGCGCCAGGATATGGTAGAGCTATATATGTTAGAAACATGGATGATACTAACTACGTAACGGTATATGACGGAGCAAGCACAGACAACGATATTATAGGAGTATTAGAGCCAGGTGAATTTTTGTTTACTATAATTAGAGGAACAGGAACAACAACAGCTCGTGCGAATACAGCTGCTGTAACGGTAGAATACTTCGCTGTAGAGATTGACTCAGCAGCATAATTAAATAATAATATGGCAACACAAATTTTAAACGTATCAGTAAATGCAACTTTTTCATTAACAGATGTTAACGGTAGCGTTGTATTTTCTTTTAGCCCAAGTTTTGTATCAACATCACACACTACGGGTAATGCTATTACCACTGGTGAAGTTTTAGTAAGCACATCAGATGATGATATATCAATATCATTACACAATAAAGATAGAGTATATTCATTAATCAAAAATGTTGATAGTGATTATGCTATATCTGTTAAGCCTGATGGTGATGTTATTGCGGATTTAAAACCAGGTGAAGGAATGTTTGCACCTATCAATGTGGATGGAGCAGGAGATGGTTCTGCAAATCTTGATTTAGATGCAGCAACAGCAGCACAAAAGGCACAGTTCTTGTTGTGTGATGCATTAGACGCATAATATGCATTTGCAAGTATTAAGGTTTAGCTCACAAGCAGATTGTACACACGGTCTGCTTTTTGAGCTTACGGACATAGGTAGAAAATTTCTTTGTTATACGTTAGAAGACGAGCAAAGAGTATTAAAAGTTAAAGGGGAAACTCGTATACCTGCAGGAACATACAAGATAGAATTAAGAAAAGAAGGTGGTTTTCATAATAGATATAGCAAAAAGTATATTGGTATGCATCGTGGTATGTTGCATGTTACTAATGTCCCTGGTTTTGAATATATTCTTATACACACTGGAAATACTGACGAGCATACTGCTGGTTGTCTTATCGTTGGCGACAGTCAGGAAAACAATCTTATTTTCTCTAATGGGTTCGTTGGTAAAAGTGTTAATGCGTATAAAAGGATTTACCCAGCTATTGCTAAGGCTATAGAGCAAGGTGAAGAAGTAGTTATAGAGTACATAGATTACGATGGCAACTAAAGATGCACAAGATAAATTAAAAAAAAGTTTTGATACTTCACCTACAGATTTAAGAAGGCGTGAAGCTGAAAGAGCTGTGCGTGGTGTAAATTCTATTGCATCTAGTACTTTAGATAGATCTTTATCTATTACTGAACAAACTGAAATAAACAGAGCTAAAAAGCAAGTTGTTGAGGTAGAAACAAAAACAGGTGGTATAGATGTTTTTAAAAATATACCAGTTAGTTCTGATTCGGGAACTACCAAACCATTAAAAATATTTGATAGTCAAAAAAGTCAGTCATTACAAGATATTTTATTTATAAATGTAGCTGATTCTGAAACGGCTACTATGTTTGTTGTTTTATCAGAATTAGATATTGATACATACTCTGGAAATTATACTAATCAAGTTTTATTTGATCACCCTACTACAGTTAGTTTACTATATAATTACACATTGAGAGCTGCAACAACACTTGTTAGTGATCAGGCTACAACAAATCAAACATCACTAAGACAAGCTGCCTTTCTAGGCGATCTTAATCTTATTAGTAAGGGTAAAGGATTTTTTATTTATATTTACAAACGTGCTACTGATGGCACGCTTAATGTAACTGTAATTAAATAATGCAACACACCGTACCTATTTGGATGTCTGACTGGACATTTGAAAATAAAAAGAAACATAGATTAAAGGTAACTGATATTCTAGTTAAAGGACATACAGAATCTGAAGTTATTAACAATGAATGGTTTATAACTAGAGCTAGGAAGAAGTTGGGTAAAGGAAAAAAATACGAATCTTACAACCCAATTAAGATCAATTTCAAACAACAACACGGTTTTGGCATTGATGAAACCTACTGATTATGAACAAGAAACACGAAAACCTTGAAGAATTATATGAATATTTATTAAAGAATCCAGGTAAACTTAATAGTGATTATGCAGCTACTGGCAAAAAATTTAACATGGATGGTGAAGTTGTCCGTGGTGCAGCAAGAAGAATAAGAAGAAAAATAAATCACAATACTACACAGGCTGAAAAGAAAAAAGAGAAAATATCATTTGAAGAAAATCAAAGTGGCGCAGTAGCAACATGTGAGGAAAGCTCTAGAGTAAAAAGCTTAGACGATTTATTACGAGCATGTAAAGTAGATTTAGATGTATGGGAGGTAGATAAATATGATATAGGTACATACGAAGTTACAGGTTTTGATGAAAAAAGAAAACCAGTAACGGTTACGATGTATCGTACTAAAGCATGGTTGAAAAAAATAAACCCATTGCTAAATATAAAAAAGATAAGAGAGGAGCTAATACAAGATTTGGTTCCTCTTTTTGATTCTACACCAAAAACTGCTATATATCCTAGTTCCTTTCAAGAAGATGATGAGCATTTATTAGAAATTAATGCATGTGATTTACACATAGGTAAAATAGGTATTAAAGGTGATGACTATAGTTTGGAAATAGCTAGAGATAGAATGATAAATGCATTAAAACATCTGATAAAAAGATCTTCTGGATTTTATATTAGTCAAATATTATTTGTAGTAGGTAATGATTTTCTAAATTCTGATGGTGATTGGCCTATTGTAAGCACTACTAAAGGAACGCCACAATACAATACTGATAAAGGTATAGATATGTATAGAGCAGGCAGAAAGCTTATTATAGAATGCGTAGAAATGCTGTCGGAGTTAGCGCCTATACATATAGATGTTATACCTGGCAATCATGATCGTGAATCAATGTTACATATAGGTGATGCGTTAGAAATGTTTTATGAAAAAAATGAAAATGTTACCGTAAACAACGACATACAAATGATGAAAGCATTTCAATTTGGTAGATGTTTAATTATAAATGATCATGGTGATGGCCCCAAACTAAATGATTTGCCTGGAATAGTATCACAAAGATATAGAGATGTGTGGAGCGAGGTGCGACATGTTGAGGTTCATCGTGGTCATTACCATACCAATAAAGCATATAAAATGCAAGCCGTTGAAGAGTTAAATGGTTTGACTATAAGAAATCTTTCTAGTATGTCAGCAACTGATGAGTGGCATGATATGAAAGGTTATGTAGGCAATATTAAAAAAGCTTCTGCTTTTATATGGAATAAGTATAACGGCGTACAAGCTAAGTTAAACTATAATGTTGATATAGATTAATTAGGCCAAATAACAATTATCTTATTTTTTATTGTTATGGTATTTAATTGCCTCATTTACTTTTTTTAATTGTCTTTCTAGCCATCTTTTGTATCTTCTAAGTTTAGCTGTATACGTCATTGTTCGTCTTTTAATTTAACTTCATATTCTTGTGGTGAATATTTATTTGGTTTATTTTGTTTGGGCATAGAAAAACCAAACATCATTTCAAATGAAATGTCAGTATTGATAATCTTGGGTATTCTTATTTCTTTCTCAAGCTCCCCATTTTTTTCTACCCAAAATATTACTTGTTGTTTCTCTACGCCCATTAATTTAATAGTTGATCATCATCGCGAGTATCAAAGTACCAATCGGAATTATCTTTTTTATCGCTATATATAAATGTAAGTTTTGGTATTGAAGTGCCCTCTAACCAGCCGTCACAAAGATTATACATCTTTTCTACAAGTAAACCTTCAGGATCTACGTTGTTTAACTCGTGGTCTTCTAGCTCAACTTCAATAATTAACTTCATTTACTTATTGTCTTTGTAACCCTCTTGTTTAAGGGCTATCTTCAAAAGTACTAAATATCCTATTAAATCATCAACAGTATCAAAAGTATTTTTATTCAATCCATTGTTAGCAATTCGCATAAGCTTATCATCTAACCTTGCACAAAGATTTTCTACGGCAGTACCTCTTGCAAATATATTAGCTGGTCTAAGAGCACTATCCCCATAGTTTAGGTTCTTTTGTATAAGCAATTCTTTAATAGAATCGCATGCCTGTCTAATTTCAAGACGCATTTCGTGTGTAGAATCTGTTTTCATTAATCTAATTTTGTTTTAAGGTGGTTAATTATTTCATTCATTTTTCTTTTGTAGAACAAATCAAAGTCTACATATTTGGTTGCACCATTCTCGTCTTTTTCTTTGGGTGATAACTGCTCCCAGAGCCTATACAGGACTGCTCTAAGCCTTTGTGATGGTGTTTTGGTATCAAACTCCATATCAATACTTGCAGACTCTACAGCGTCTATTTGTTTTTGTGATATTTCTTCTGTTGAAAATACAACAAATCCAGGTTGGTGTAATACTTTGTAAAGTTCTGCTACTTTATCTGCAGATAATTCGGGTGTGCCTAATTTTATACTTAAGCTTTTGTCGGATAGTGTGCGTATATTATCTACGCCACCTTCAAATACTATTGTCTTTCTACTCATTACTTATAGCTTTTTCGTTCAAATTCTGGTTTGTAATTGTTATCATCATCCTGTAGTTTTATATAAGCTTCATAATGTTTATGCGCCTCTTTTAAAACTTCTTGTAAATCTTTTATGTTATAATCAAATGATGATGTTTCCATCCAATAGGATACATTTTTGAGTATTTGTATCGCCATTTTTTTGTGGTTCTTATAGTGTCCCATGTTAAAATAATTTTGTTTGGTTGGTTATTACTTCTTTAGTATACTCGTAATAATACAAAGTATATGTTTTATTTCTACCAAATTTATCTTGAAAAGTTTCTTGATGTAGCAAAGGACTGTCTTTTTGTAAATGGTAGTTTTCGTTATTGTGTATAACTATTGTGGGTTCTTTAACTTGAAAAGGTAAGGCTACTAATGTTTTACCTTTTAAGCTTGGTTTAATTCTATAACCTGGTATTAGTTTATTTAAATTGTATCGTTTCACAATGTTTGTAGTTTTATTCTTTTTAAGAACTGATCTCTTGGATCTCTTGGTACATGGTCAAACCACAATTTGTTAATAAGTTCAGTAGCTTCATGTTTAGTTTCAGGTAAATTATTAAGTATCCACTGTCTAGTATGTGGTTCATAAGGGCATAATTCTAACAACATTTCTATTTTATCGTGTTGCCAAAATTCTGCAGGTTCTAATATAGGTTCTTGGTTATCTTCAAATATATCATCTAGTTCTGACATAAGGTATTTATTTAAGAGATTGGTTGATAGTTAGTAACACAGACTCTCTTGTGAGAAATCTGTGCAACCAACTAAACAATGAAAACTTTAGAGCAGAACGCTCTCAAGAAAGACAATACAAAATTAACTAATTTATATCCTCACTTGCAACTTCTTCTGCTATTTTCTTATCAGTTTCTTTAAACTTTTCTATTCTGTCTTGATAAGTTGGTATTTGGTTTTCAATAAACTTATTCATTTCTTTAAGAAAAGATACTGCTTCATCAGAAGTTGTGTCTTCTTGATTGTATACTTTGTAGCTCCATAAGCACAGTATATGTTCAAGATATGTGATAGTAGATCTTTGATCTTGTAATAGTCTTTCAACTAATACTGGTACTTGTACCTCTGCTCCATCAACTGTGATGTTAGAGAATCCTTCTTTNGTTTTAGACTTTGGTGTTTTTCTTTTAGCCATGATTGTAAATAGTTTTAATAGTTTTAATTTCTTGTTTTAATTTGTTATTTTCTTTAACGAGTTCATCAAGCCTTGATTGAATTACTTCTATCTGTTTACGCTCTGATATTTTTTCATCATAAAATGTCATTATGTTTTGTAAATCCATAATACTATTATAATGTTGAGATACTACATTGTAAGAATGTTTATACTGACTCCAAAATTCATAATCTGAATCGTGGTTTTTTGTATAATATAATACTGATGTTCTATCTCTGTTTATATGTTTGGCAACCATTTCTGGATGTAGGTTAAATTCTAAACATAAAACTGTTGCATGTACTTTTCTGCACAACGCTAAAGCAGCAGTTCTAGTTTTAGATAATAAATCTTCTTTACTTACACCAAACACTATATATAGAGCACCGAACAAATCTTCTCCGTAATAATCTAAGACTTTTTTTGTCCAAACTTTATTTTGTTTAGTAAAAGTATGGGTTTTAATATCTATCATAAAATAGTTATATACACTCCAGGGTTTTCTTTATCGTACTCGTACTGTTCAAAAACTGGTATCATAAAATCTGCATTGTCATCTTCTATCCAATTATTTTTAACCATAAGATCTTGCACTGTCTGTGCAGGATTTATATAATCAAATTTATGTTTAGATTTTCTAATGAATTTAAATGACACTTTTACTGGAAATGTTTTGTTTTCGGTTTGTTTAATAAAATCACATTTATACCGATGGTAATGCTCCTTACTCTCCTTTATGTATTTCATAACGGTCTTGCTATTGATTAACATCTTTCCTGTCCATCGCTTAGAGTTTTTAGAGCTTGGAACATTACCTGGTATAAATATTTTCATTCATCAAATATACAATTTTTTAAAATGGCAGATTGTCGTCATCGTCTGACTGACTAACTACATTCGCAGAAGCTGTATATTCACTAAGCAAATTGTTGAATGTTTCTCTTTGCTCTGGTGTTAATGTTTTATTGTACTTTGGATCGTACTTGATATTCTCAGCCGCTTTTTTACTGAACTTGTAGTCCAATGCTGTTTTAATAATTGGTTCGCCAGTATCTCTATTTGTAGTAATATACTCACGTGTAGTCATACATACATTAATAGTTTTACCTATACACTCATCCAAAGCTTCATTCATATTATCAAATGATTTTACACCTGCACTCAACATAAATTCTTTTAGTAATTTACTTTTGAACTCACTAGCTTTTTCGCTATCACCAGGTTTAGGTGCCCAGAATCTAGCTCTAGTTTTTTTACCGTCTATTGTGTATAAACTAAACTCTATATAAGGTGAGCCATTATAGCCTTCTCTATCATTATGATCAGTCTGACCATTGATGGTTACCTTGTAAGCACCAGGCTGTGTAAGATATTCTACTTTCTTGTACTCTTTTTTAGAGTTCTTTGGTTGTGCGTTTGTTGTGTTGTTTAAATTCCAAGACATAATTTTATTTATTTAATTGAGATTGGGTTTTAGTGTTATGTAATTTAATCATCATCCATATTTGACCATAGATTAAATCATCTTTGTCTGATTGTGGATTTATGCTAAGTTTACCCCTTAGATAGTCCATAATTTCATTGGTTAGTTCGTCAGTATATTCATTACTAACAAAGTCATAGGTAGCTTCTTGAGCTACCATATGCATTAATAAATCGGTTCTAGGATTCTTTTCCATTTGCTATTCTCCAGTTTACATATTTGGTTAATGTATCACCGTCAAAAATGATTTTATCTTTTTCTTCGGCATAAGGATATTCTTTACCCTTATATTCTTTGGTTGGTACTTGTTGTATTTTAAGACGATATAAGAATCTACCTATACCCCAAGATACACAAGCACGTTTAAATGCATCAGACGCATGTCCTTTGTCTTTTTCTACATTAGATTCAGAGCCAGTGTCTGACTTCCATACCCAATGTCCGTCAACAAGTATGCCAACTCTACACATTAGTAGTCCACANGCTTCATAGTATTCAGTAGCCCAGTTGCCTGGTCCAACTACTTCATCTAATAGGTCTTGCGCATCTCTTGCGTCTATGTACGCTACACAACTTGCTTTACCATAACGTGCAGATTGTACACGCCACTTGTATGGTAATTCTTTTTGTAGGTCTTTCAAGTTACTTTTCTCTTGTTTCATAATCTTCGTGATTTTTAATAAGTTTAGAGGTTGTTCTAATTGCCTTTACGATTTTTATAAATTTTCTAATCATTACAGGCGAGTTACGGGTTATTAAAAAGAAAGCGGCTTCTACAAATACTTCTTGAATTATCTCTTTAACAAAAGATTTTGATTCGCCAGTTTCGTAGGCCACTTCTTCATAAATTTGTTCTAGTTTTGGTTTCTTTTTTGCCATACCAAATATACTACTTATTCACAAAATAGCCAAGTTATTTACTAATAAACTTCAATAGTTTATATAAAATAAATAGCGCAGCCATGCAAATTATTATTGGTCCAGCAATAGCAAAAAATACTTTTAAGAGTAGGATTGCTATAGATAGGAGTATAGCTATTGTAACTATACCCCATAACAAATCATCATTCATAATCTTCAAACTTTGTTAGTTCAGGTATGAATTTTAGGTTGACTTGACCAACACCAATGTTACGACCTTTAGCAAATATAATCTCTGCTAGTCCTTGTGTTGATTCGCCTGACTCGTTTTCATACAAGCCGTAGTATTCAGGTCTATACAACAAAACAACTACATCTGCTGCTTGTTCTATCTCGCCTGATTCACGCAAATCAGATAGTGTTGGTCTTGAGTTAGAGCGTACACCTACACCCCTACTCAATTGTGATAATGCAATTATGCATATGTTTAGCTCTCTTGCTAGATTTTTAAGGCCACGAGCAACCTTTGCAACTTCTTGTTCTCTGTTACCAGACTTACCTGTTGATGCAGATACAAGTTGCAAATAGTCAACCATGACAAGCTTGACACCTTGACTGTGTACATACTGTTTAATTTTAGATGTTAAGTAGGTTAATGACGTGTTATTACAATCGTCAATTATTAATGGTGACTTTTCTATGCGACCAATACAGTTGTCCATAGCCTTGACTTCTTTTGGATCAAGGGCACCTTGGTTCATCCACTTTTGCGCAATACCAGATTCTATACTAACGATACGTTGTATGATTTGTATAGACGACATTTCATAACTGAATATTGCAGTGGGTACATCGGCAGCTACAGCATTATATGCAAGTGATACAGCAAATGATGTCTTACCCATAGATGAAGCACCACCAACTATAACCAAATCAGTAGGCTGCCATCCATTTGTGAAATCATTCAAAGATTTATAACCTGTAGTAATACCTGTTATACCATCTGCTTGCATACGCTTTGCAATCTCTTCACGAAATTCTTTAAGCTGTCCAAGAAATTCTTTTTGCTTATCATCATCATTGAAGTTAATTATATTATTAAACTTGTTAATGTTTTCTATAACATAGTCAACGTCATCATTTTTTGATAGCATGTTATTTACATCTTCAATATGTTTGAATATCATTTTACGCTTGGCAACAGCGCTTAACTCTTCAAGCATAGATGTAAATTCATTCTTCATTAAAAAGGGTGTCTGGCATAGAGAGGCCAGATAGTTATTGAGATTACCCTTTTCACCAAGTTTTTTACTTAGCTTAATTAGATCAGGTTCGTGACCTTTCTTGACAATGTTTTTGTAGGCACGATAAACAATCAAATTGTTTGGCTCATCAAACATTAGGTCGTTGAATTTGTTACTATTTTGATAGTAAAGTTTTGGATCTGTAATAATACAGCCCAGGATTATGTTTTCATATTTAGTCATTTAGTAAATAGTTTAACTATCCAAAGGAACAACGAAAAGAATAGCCCTGCTAGTGCAACGGATAGGTTACCCGTAACACCACCACCAAAGAAAGCAATACAACAGATAATCATTATCCAATCTAATGTTACCCAATTCTTTGCTATTCTTTGTCTACCTATAGTTTTCCAAAGGAGGATTAGTACACTGGCCGCTATAATAAGGCCGTACAAAATTACATTCATTTTTTAATTTTCAATAGTTATTGGTTCAAGATTTTTAGCAGTCATAATTTCATATAACTTTTGAGCACGTTCTATTTGTACTTCGTTGTCATGTCTACTTATCCTATTAATAGAGCCGTGACAATTTTGCATAAAATGTGTAGCTGCTAATTGTTTGTGTGTAGTAATCGTATGGGTTATAGAATCATAATATTTAAATGTATCTAGCCATGGTACCATTAATTCTATAGACGGATCATAATCTCCTGAATGGCGAGATTGTGACATCGCCTTGTGTAGTCTTGATGGTAATTGTATAAAGCATTGACCTACACCAGCTTTACCATCAGGCTGCACAAGTTTGTTATTTTTATAACTGTTTTCTGCTTTACGCATCCAACCTTGATTTATAGCGTAGTTATGAAATAATGATTCATAAGAATTGTTTGTAGTGTACACNCTGTCCATTACCATAAAAGAATCTTTTCTTTTTCTGTTGTAAACATTTTGCCATACTAATGCTCTACCTATAATCCATCCTTTATCATCAATTAGACAAAGTATCTCAACAACTTCAGAACCTAGCTCTTGGTACCAACGTATCTTATGCTGNTCACCTTCGCTACGCATACAGCTACGACCAAGAGTGCCACTGCAGTCAGGTAAATAGTTATTGCCATCATAACTTTCCATAATTCTACTTGCAGGTCTGAGTTCAAAAGTGTAATTCATTTTCTCAAAAGCATTGATAAANAATGCATCACAAAACTGTGCTAGATGTGTTGTAGTCCAATCACAATAATATGGTTCTTTTGCTAGTTTGGCCAATGCAGTAGCAAATGGAGCCATAGTACCTTTTTTCTGTCTNACTTCAGGATCATATAGGTTTTCACGCAATGATTTACTTTCATCAAAATACTGTGCAAAGCCATTGTATTGTTGCTTAAGCATTTCATAAATTTTACCAGCAGTAAAATATGCGATTTTTTGTGGATCGGCATAAGCAATAGCTAGTGTCAAAGGCCATTCAGTTGAATCTTGTGCTAGAAAACTTTTAATGTCTGACATGTTTGACTGTGAATACTTAGCAAGAAAGTTATGTAAATTATTTCTTGGTACTGTATTAAATAGTTTTTGCAAATCATTACTTATTTTGAACAAAGATGTTGGATTCATAAGTTCATACATGCCATACGGTAGTTCTTTGTCTGATAATGTGCTTTGATCAAACATATCTTGTGGTATCCATCTTTTGTCAGATTTATTCCAAAAGTTGTAATACTCTATGTCAATACGTTCTTTCATTGCGCCATTGCTAGCATCAAACTCTAGACAAGGAAATACACGATAGCCATCAAATAAACTAGTTTCTACTATATACATTAGTTTCTCGTCTTCTATGTATTTGTGAATACTGGGAGCTACTTTTCTTAGGTCAAACAAATTGTTAGCACTAAGGTATGCGTCAAGCTCTTCGTGTGTGAATTTTTTAAATTTAATTACTTGCATTTATTAAAATGGTATTGAATATTGATTTGGGTTTAATTCTGTTATGGTGTACAGTTTTTCTTTATATGGGTTCCAATATCCCACACATTGACCTGTATCATTATAGAATGGATAAATTGAATCAGGGTTAGTATCATAAAATGTATCATCTGTTGGATAATGTACAGACGAACTTATACAGCCCTCTTCTACACAATGTGGTATATTGTCGTGTTCTATCAATGCAGATCCACAATCGGGACATGTGTCATTAGTAAAATGACTGTATGTCTTGTCAATATGTGCATTATAACTACGATTCCAATCTTCTAACTCTATGTCTTTTTCCCATTTACTAGCCCAATCAGTTTTATTAACTTTTGGTTTATTGTATTTCTTTTTGAAATTAAACTTAGAGGCATAAGTTTTGTATTTATGTTTGTGTTCTTGTTTGGTGTACTTACATTCTAGATATATATCTCTCATCAGTCCATACGTATTGTATGCATCTTCTATAACGACATATTCTGAATCAGAATGTGGGTTGTAATAACCAGAAGACATGTTGGCTACACATACATCAAGTTTAAATTTATCTTTAAGTTTATAAACGTCTGTCAGCCCACCATCTGATGTACTGAATCCACGTTTTTTTAGTATGTGTTGTATGTTTTGTATAAAAGATTGTGATGAAAGTTCTACACCCATAATCTTTGTAACAAAATCATCATTACCTTTTCTGTCTGTTTGTAGTATGTAAGCCACATCTTTGAAAAAGTCTTTGTCAGCTGCTGAGCTACCGACGCATCCTACTTCTTCTGCGCCAAAGAATGCAACTTTGCAGACAGGTAGTTCTGCTAGTAAATTTAGACAAGCCCATACACCTACCTTATCATCACCACCACAACCTGCTGGTTCTACAAATCGTCCGCCATAATCAGAGTGAGCTACACGATAACCATACAATGTTTCTTTGTTTTCTTTTACACCTTCACCAATGTATAGATTATCTTTTATGCTATGCACAGTGTCTGTATGTGATACAAAGCATGGGTAATGCCCCCCTTGAGGAGGCACACCCTTTGTCAGATATAGGTTTGTAGTCTTTTGGTTTAGACCAGTAGTTACTTCATCTCTTTGAACAAGTATCTTGACATCATTATCTCTATTGAGAAACTCTACACACTCATGTATGTAATCAATCATAGCTTGTTCTTCATAACTGTGTGACTGTACTGCTAGTACGTCAGCAAGATTAAACTCCATATATATTAAAATGGTTTATTTTGTTCTTGGTTTATTATTCTTTCTTCAATAACTTCTTCTGTGTCATGTTTATCTAGATTTTTAGATACAAATTCAAAATACCTTTGTATTTCTTTTTCACAAAATGTAGTTGAATCTGATACATATCTACCATCTAGGGTAAGCTTGTAGCTTTTTCTGTATCCTACTGCTGTCAGTTCAGTTTTACAAATAATTTTTAACACACGTTGTACGTTCATTGTTTCTTTAGCCATTTTTTAATGCTTGTTTTTGTTTACGGTTTTCTTTTTCAAGGTCTTCTATTTCTACAAAAGGTACCTTGTGGGTTTTGCCTTTCTTATCAGGCATACTTTTCATTACACGTAGCGCTTTGGATCGCTTGATTAGTTTTTGTGCATATTCATGTACTTGTTTCACAAGCTGCGCTTGCACATCATCGGGGTTGTCACCGTCCTGTAGTTCTGCTACTTTTGTAATGTTCCATTTTACTGATTCAAAGTTACCAGTGTTCACTGACTCTGAGTAACTAATACTAATTTCTTTTATTTTCATCGTATTGAAAATTTAATTATACCGTTGCTTACAGATTTATAACCTGCATAAACGGTGTCTTGGGTTTGTTTTTCAACTTGTTCTATAAGTTGCTGTGCATCAAAACCATATCCTTTTGGATACTCATATTTGAATCTTTCTAATCCTCTAAGTGCACAATCTTCAGCCATCAAAACTACTATGTTAGCTGTGTCTATTAGCTTTTTACGCTGTGCATCTTTATTAACTTTAATCTTCATTTAAAATTTGTTTAATTCTTTTGATTAATATATATGGACTTATAGTGCCCATTTCAAATTCTTCAATTTGATACATTATTCTTTCTTTTTTATGATCACTCATCTCTGTTATACTCTTGTGCATTATCTCGCATCATTTCTTGGTATTCATATGGTGACATCAGTGTGTACCAATCATCTGTTTCTCCACATTCAGAACAATAATATATTTTACTTTCATCACATAGATTTTCTTTTACATGTTGTTCTACACCACAACAGCTGGTGACCTCATCAGAGGTCCAGCCGTCATCGTGTGGGTTGGATAATTTCCATTTATCGTATGACATACTATTTAGTTATTGTTACTTGGTTATCTAGCCATTCAAGTAAATACTTTGCATAGCTAGTTGCAAACTCTTCACCTTGAAAAGTAAATGTTTCTTTGTTTTGTGCTACTGCTTTGTCGTATGCTTGACGCAGTAGCGTTACGTTTTCTGTTGTAATTACCATATTTTATAAAATTATAAATCCACCTGATTGTTCACAAAACTCTGCAAATTCTTCAACATTTTCTTCGCTGAATGGGTAGTTACCTTCCCACTTTTTNAAGTCTTGTAGTTTATCCCAGCGACTTTTAAATGGTTCGGGATAATCTCTTGGAACTATGTCACCACATAATAGTTTAACATCTTCGTTTAAACCATCAATTTTTTCTTGGACTTCTTTATTATGTTTAACAGCTTGTTTTCTTTTATCTTCATGATGTGCAGCATATATTTTTACATCTGAATTTTTTATCAGCTTTCTTAATCTAGCAGCAATCTTTTTAGATTTAGTTTTAGATATTTTATGCCCATCATTGTATGTGCCGCGTGTTATATCTTTGTCTGTTAATATATCTTCACAAGAACTGCATACATACATCCATAGTGGTCGCCACCACCATACATTGCTTCTAAAGTATATGCCTGAATTTTCGTTTTTCCATTTTTCGTATGCATTATACCATTCTTTCTGTATGGCTTCATCTTCTATAAGCCAGCCAGTTGGATGTTCAATTAGTATCTCTGGTTTTTTTGTGTTTTCTTGTGGTTGTAAACCATGCAAATCAAATCCCATATTATTTAGAGTATTTTTTATTCCAAGCTCTGCAATATGCTTTGTGCTTGTAACGATTAAAGGTTGTGTAATGTAATTTATCTACATTAATATCCTGATGTGGATATTTCTTTTGTAATACTATTTTCATAGCAGCATTAAGTTCTTCTTGTGTAATCACTTTTGAATTTAATTTTTTTGATTTAGATTGTTTTGTTTTTTTAACTTCTGGTTCAGGTTCATCTACTGGTTCAGGTTTGGTAGACATTATATCTTTTAGCGCTTCTACTCCTGTCTTTTGTAGTTCCTTCATTAGCTGTAGGTCTAGGTTTATTTCTAGATCCTCTAGCATAAAGTTGTCATCACCGTTTGTGTAGTTAAGTTTTCCGATTTTTACAATCATAAATAGTTGTTTAAAATGTTATATAAAATGGTTGTTATTGTTGTTAGTAGGAACAGATAGATAACTATCTGCTCCCACATTTGTTTAATGAAGTTTTTCACTTCTTGTATTTATTTAACAAGTCGCTAGTAGTGTACTTGTGCATTGTTGGGTAATTCTTTTTAGTCATTGCTTTTTTAATAGCACGCATGTAATACTTTGATTCGTAATCACAACCTTTTCTTGTTGTGTCACCAAAGTGCTGTGCTATGTAGTAATTCCAAATACTAGAGTTCATTAGAAACTCTTCAGACGACTTGTATTGTTTCTGCAACACAGTCACTGTGCGTGTAGTACCTGTCGTGTCTTTGTAGTTTAGCTTGGTCTTTACATAGCCTTCAGCTATACTTTTCATACTTACGTTCTGCGGTATAATCAGCCAAAGATTATTCTTTGCCTTACGCATTGGTACTACACATTTGTTTTGAAATGCAACTGTTGCGCATGCTGCGAACAAGTTGTCTTGTAATTGTAAATTTGCCATTGTTTATTTTTTATTTGGCATGTCGGTAAATGAATACCTAACGAAATCAGTCGCTAGCTGTTGCTTTGATTCAGTGTGTGCTCACTATAGTTTGTCACCTAATATCTTAATGATAATAAGTAGGTTAGTGACTAACGTTATAAAATACATTGCATCACTTTTCAATTTTTTCATAATCAGGTCTTGTTTTAATATAAATATTCCTAGCTACTTTATCAATCACATCCCAATCTGTTTGAGAATCATGTGCTTTCCATGCATCTTTGAGCATATTGAACGCAACAATTCTAGAGGAATATAAATCTTCATAACGTTCTTTTTCTTTTATCTCTGCTTCTAATCTTTTTTTCATTTTAGTATTTCTTTTTATTAATAACTCGGTATGCCTTAGCTTTTGCTTTAGCTACCTCTCTCTTTACTTTGATTGTTTGAAATGTTGCCATACTAGTATTTAATTATTACTTGGTTAGTCATTACATTTACAAATTTAGAATCAGGTTGACAATTGATTGCCATCTCTCGCACTTTTCTACCGAAGTGTTTAACTGCAATGATAACAAACGATTGGTCAACATTTTCAACCACGTCTTTTATGAATAGCTTTTGTCTGCGATACACACCAGTGTCATAGTTCTTTTCATAAATAACTAAGTCTTGGTGTTCGCCAACTCTTTTAGCTAAGTTTCTAAAGTCGTAGTTCTTTTCTCCGTTTTGGTTAAGGACAGAGTATCCTAATAATTGATCAGTCATCTTTCTTTTTTTTGGACTGTTTTGTGGCACTATTGCCGAATTACTTTTTAACAACACTTGAAAGTGTCATTTTAATTGTATAACTTTGAAGTCATATTTGAACACTTAAATAAATAAGTTGTTCTAAAAACATAGTTAACTACCATAGTTTAACTTTAAGTAGTTGATTATCAAGCAGTTAACTATGTAAGTATCTAATAATCTACTTAAAATAGGGGTTTATCTACTCTTATAGATTATCTAACTCTCTTACTAAAACTAAGAATTATAGTAGTTTATAGTTCTTTTTTTTTGGTTTAACTAATTAAGTTACGCCATTCCTATATCTAATTAACTATTTAGCTAGTATAACTCTATAATTATGTACGGTTATGTTAGTTTATGATACTTTCTGTAAGTTGTTTTTGTCATTTACTTTACCTTGTAGTCTGTCAAGTACGTGTGCAACAGATACATTCTTCCACATAGGCTTAGTAGATGTGCCAACGTTAATAGATACATAGTTAGTATTAACTTTATCTGGGTTGACAATCTTGTTGTATAGCCTACCGTTCTTGGATTCTGTCGGGATCATACGCAGTCCTGCTTTGTTAAGCTGACCACATAGCTTAGTCCACTTGACTTCACCATCAAATATTAACTGACGAATACTAAAGTTAGCAGGCATGTGGTTTGCAAGCAGATCTGTGTCAACATAATACTCAACAGGAATGTATTCACCAGTGGATTCGTCTACTCTTGTAGATACTATCTTTAGTTTGTGAACTTCACTAATCTTGTGAGCAGTGTTGTCAGGATTATACTCTTGTCTGTACGACTTGGGTTTGTTATCTACCCAACGAGTTACTTGCACATATGCTACGACTTGTGCCATGCCATCATTGTTGATAGGTTCAGCACTTGTTGATGCTAATGCTTCTTTCAATCCGTCAATTAAGTTGCTATTGATATTTTCCATAAATAAAATAAGGGCCGTTTAACGTCTGTTGAATATGCCCAGGACAATTAATAATTTAATTAGTTAATGATTAGATAAGATCAGTTAGGTTAGTAACTTCACAAATACCAAGTACTGTTAGTGATGATGTAACATCTTTTCTGAACTTGTCTTCTGTTGACCATCTCTTCTGTGCTGCATTGAATACAGTACCGATTGGATCTGCCAGTGAAGTGTCTACAGTTTTTACTACTGCCTTAGCTCTTGACTTAACAGTTCTTTTAGTTGCAGTCTTTCCTGCTGTCGTTTTTTTGGCTCTTGCCATAATTGTAATGCCTATTACTAGGACTTTATTAAGTTAATTTGTATAGTTTATTAGTAGGTACTATACGACCTTATAGTTCAATTGTGTCATCAGTCATTAGCCAATCTGTGATGCCTGGTCTGATGTACTCTACCCACTCTAAGTAGGTTAGTTCGCGTGTGGTTGTTACCATTGCAATAAAAATTTAGTTAATAATTAAGTTAAGTAAACAGGGTACCCCTGTCCAAAGTTTGCACATAGGGTGGGGGTAATCTGTAATAAGTATCATTCTCTCGCAACAAAAAAAAATTTTTAGTATTTTTGCTTTTATAAATACACGATTATGATTCTAGACGATATATTAAGCAACTACGCACAAAGGCTAGTAGCAGGACAAGGTAGAGATATGATGGCTGCTGAAGGAATGAGATATAACCGAGGTGGATATTATAGAGATGTTTATGATGACATGGAACAAGAGATGACTATGCCACAGATGGAACAACAATATCAACCTTACCAAATTGATATGACAGCGCGTTTAAATAAACAAAGAAGAAGATCTAATAAAGCGGATAGATTGCGAGAAGAGTTAAAGAGTCCTAGTTTAAGCTCAAGTNCATTTATGTACAACAAACCTTTAGATATAAACCGAGCTCAAAAAGATCGTGACAAGGGAACTTTTGCGGTAGGTCAATCCAGTGGACCAAAAGAAGGTCAGTTTATTGCTGCGTCTAGTAGACCATTTGCTAGTGGCAGTGGTTCTGGGGGTGGTTATAGCTCTGGAACAGGTGGTGGAGATGGAACACGTGGTGGTGGTTTTTATTATGAAGACGAATCATTTAACTCGTATCTTACTGACATATACAATATGAACGCTAACGCTGACATGGTAATGGAAAGAGGTGGCAAATACACATATGTTGATGGGGGAAAGTTTTAAGGATATTAAAAACGAGTATGGTATATTAAGGTGTTATGCAGATAACACTTTTACTATGTTCAAAAAATACATAACATTAGATCGTTTGTTTGCTGACGAGAAGAATCTATTTTCTTTAATAGTAAATCAAGGGTTTAAAATGAAAAACAAACAATACCTGTCTAGTGATGATGGGTGGTTGTTAAAGGTGGATTTATATTAATGTATCTACTACAAGTAAACAGAGCAGGGGACATATACAAGGATGATAACGGAGCAGTCCTTGTGCCAGAGTTTCAATCAGTATTACAAGCTGAAGGACTTGGGCAAACAGGTTTGAAGTGGGTGGCTTTAGTGTGTGACTATGAAAGTCCATACAGACACTTTACTGAAAGCGAAAGAAGAAAAGCTGTTAATAAGGATCTAATGGGTTCTTATAAATGGAAACAGGAGAACGATCCTAAAATACAGGCGGCTGTAGAAAAGTATAAAGCTATGCAGTTTGATCCATTGGACGAACAGCTATTAGCGTTTAATAAAAAGATTACGCAGTTCACCGATTATATGAATGGTATGCATATAGACGAAGACACTGCAGAAAGCCTACAGAAGATTATGATAGGCATTGAAAAGATATATAAGACTAGACAGACACTTGTAGATGCAATAGAGCGCAGAGGGGAAAGACAAAAAATTGCTGGGGANAAAAAGCTTTCCTATTTGGAAAGAAGAAAAGAATTACAAGAACAAAGTAAAAACGATTCGTAATGAAACACGGAATGAAGAAAAAAATGGCTTACGGTGGTAAGAAAAAAATGAACAAAGGCGGTAAGCTTAAAATGGTAATGAAGAACGGAAAGAAAGTTCCTTTCTACGCTGCTGACGGAAAAGGAAAAATGATGGGTGGCGGAAAGATGAAGAAGTATAAGATGAAGCAAGGCGGTAAGCTTCCACAATATGATTAATGGCTAAAAAACAACCTGATCTTAATTATTTTCGTTATCGCTACAACTATTTTTACAAGCGTGGGCAATACGCTGAGGCAAAAAAAGTGAGCGAAAGGGCTGACGCCCTTTATGGAAGGAACATAGACCAGGAGTTTCACGCTAAATTAGAATCTAANAGAGATCCGAAAGATCCTTTTGGAATTGGTAAAACTAGAAAATTAAGGTATGGGTAGAGTCAAGATAGATCCACAGAGATATAGGCCAATAGCCAATAATGGACATCCTGACTTAAACCCTGACTCTGTTAATTACCAAGAGTATTGGGATAGAGAAATGGACAGATGTATCAATGGGTATAAGCCCAAGGGTATGAAGAAGATTTCTGGCAAGTATTACTTCTATCTTAATTACTACAAGATACTTGGTAATGACGGAACTAAAGGTTCTAGAAAAACATTGATAAGTCCTTGGTACAGGCAAATGGACCATGAGTACTTTGATTTGTTTGAAACATGTAAAGAGGAAGGAAAGGGTATGATTATAATTAAAGCTCGTGATAAGGGTTTTAGTTATATGAACTCAGGTATGATTGCACACGAGTATACTTTTTTNCCTTTTAATGATGTAGGTATTGCAGCTGGACTGCAAGCTACAGCAGACGCGTTCTTTGATAAAACAAAAAAAGGGCTTAACGGCCTGCATAGTAATTTCAAACACTCAGTTCTAAAGGATACTGATGGTATATTAAGATCTGGATACAAGCAGAAAAACAAAGATGGTAAGTGGGAGGTCGGAGGATTTCAATCTACTATTATTTGTAGAACGATGGATAACCCTGAAGTATTTAAGGGTGAGCGTGTATCGCTTATGGTGTTTGAAGAAGCTGGTGAGTTCAAGCATTTGAAGAATGCATATATGTCTTCTAAGGCCTGCTTTATGGACGGTAACATACAATTTGGTGTTCCTGTTATTGGAGGTACTGGTGGTGACATCTCTAAAGCTTCTAAAGACTTTATGGATATGTATTATGAATATGATGCATACAATCTTATACCAATGTTTATACCAGCGTCAAGAGCTTATTATGGGTTCTTTGACACTGTAACAGGTGAAGAAAAAATAGAGTCAGCAAAAAAACAGCTATTAGAAGAGAGAGAAACGATTACCAAGTCTGGTGATAGAGATGCGTATAATCTGCACGTACAAAACTACCCATTAACTATAGAGGAGGCATTTTTAAATACTAAGTCAGCAAGATTTGACAATTCTTTGCTTAATGCACAGAGATCTAGAATATTATCTAGTAAAGATTACAGAAGTCAAATACAGCAGGGATATTTAGATTGGGAGTTTGATGGAGAAGATAAGTATACTGTTAAATGGCGACCTCATCCTGATGGACCATTTAAAATACTACATCATCCTGAACCAGAATATAAAGATTTAGANATAGGTGGTATTGACTCATACGATCAAGATCAAGCAGGAGCATCTGATTCGTTAGGATCAGCAATAATATATCGTAGGTTTTTAGACACCGATCACCCATCTGATATGGTCATAGCAGAATATACTGATAGACCAGNCAAGAAAGAAGATTTTTGGGANGGGTGTCTTCGTTTAGCAGCCTATTACAATGCAAAGATGTTAGTAGAATATACCAAGATAGGTATATTAGACTATTTTAAACGTATGAATGCTTTGCATTATTTAAAAGAAAAGCCAGAGTCTGCACACAANCCTGGCACTAAAACAAGAAATAGATATGGTGTGCATATGAACAAACAAGTAAAATCACTAATGGAGGATCTTATGGATGATTACATTAGAGAGAATACTGAAGATATATGGTTTATGGACTTAATAGATGAACTATCTGCATATGGCACGAAAAACACTGACCGTGCTATAGCTTTTGGTTTGTGTTTAATACACAATATAGACAACTATAGAATCCAGGCCAAGCCAAAAGAAGAAGAAATAGACATAGGATTTAACAAGTATGTAAGAGGTAAGGATGGCGTGCCTAGACTTGTAGATGTTATGTCTAAGGGAGATCAAAGTTATTTTTTTTAAGATATGTCGTACAACAATAAAAGCACATTTCCGAATCAGTTAATTTCAGACAGCGAAAAAACTGTAGANTGGTGTGAACAAATGATAGATGCCGTAGCTGGCTATATATACTCAGACAGTAGTGTTTGGGAAGACAATGTATATGAGGATATTAAGAACTATGCTATATATAATGGTCAATGGGATACAGATGACTATGCATACCTAACTGAACAGTATGGGTTTGCTCAGCCAGCAAGATTGGTAAACTATCCTATTATTACACCTAAGATAGATCTACTATTAGGTGAAGAGCTTAGAAGACCATTAGATATGAAGGTGGTTACTATCAATAAAGAAGCTGCTTTACGTAAAGAGGACATGAAGATAAAAATGACTCTTAAGAAGTATACAGACAATATGATTAAAGAGCTAGAGCAACAAATGGGCTTTAGTATAAATACCGTACTTGATGGACTTCCTATACCAGAAGATATAGACAAGTATATGCAATACAGCTATAAAGAGGCTGTAGAAGAAGTCGCACAAGATGGTCTAAACTACCTTATGCAGAAATATAGCTTTAGAGAAATATTTAAAGCTGGATTTAGAGATTTGCTTGTAACAGGTAAAGAGTTTTACAAGATATATGCAAAAAATGGTGATCCATACATTAGAAGAGTAGATCCTAGATCTGTTGCTTATGACACCAATACAGATAGTGACTTTTTAGATGAAGCACAATGGGTGGGTGAAGAAAGATGGTTAACTCCTAATGAAATATTAGATGAGTTTAGAGATGACCTAGACAAAGAGGATTTGATGTATTTAGAAGAAATGCAAAATCTCAACGCTTATGATGACTACAGATCATATAATACATCTTTAGATTGGATTAGATGGTCACATGGTGAGGGTACTCGTATTAAAGTGTTGCACTGTGAATGGAAATCATTAAAGGCTATACAGTACAAAATATCAGAAAATAAATATGATCCAGAAAGACCTTTCTATAAGCAGTTACCTGAAGGGTATAAGAAAAAGAAAGGTGATGTCATTAGAACAAAATATGTAGATGACATATGGATGGGNACNAAGATAGGNGGCGAAATACTAGTAGATTGTCGTAGAAGACCTAATCAAGTNAGATCAGTAGATGATCCAGGTAGTGCACATTTATCATATATAGGTTACATTAAGAACAATACAACAGGAAAGCGTGCCTCTATGGTAGACATGTTAAAGAATGTACAGTTCTTATACAATATAATTATGTATCATATTGANCTTGCTNTAGCTCGTAGTGGTGGTAANGCTGTAGTGTATGATGTATCACAGNTACCTACCAANCTTGGTATGGATATGCAAACTGTANTATATCATCTTAAGACTGATGGTATTATACCTATTAACTCTAAAGATGAGGGTGGTCAAGTACAAAACTTTAATCAGTTTAGTCAAGTAGACTTTACACTGTCACAATCTGTTCAGCAATTAATAAATTTAAAAATGATGCTTGAAGAGATGGCTGGACAAATATCTGGTGTGTCAAGACAAAGAGAGGGCGCTGTAGGTCAGTATGAATATGTAGGTAATGTACAGCGTAGCGTTTTGCAATCTGCTACAATTACAGANTCATGGTTTCATGCACATGGNGANGTAAAGAAAAAATGTATGGTGCGACTATGTGAGCTGATGAAAGTATGTTGGTCGGGTGGTAAAAAAGCATCTATGATATTAGGTGATGGCGCATCTAAAATATTAAATGTGTTTCCAGATATATCGTTTAATGATTATGGTATATTCGTGGGTGATGCTGGTAAAGATGATGCAATGCGTCAATCTATCACACAATTTGCACAAGCTGCACTAAGTAGTGGACAAGTTAATTTGTTAGATATTATTAAAGTGTTTAAAGCAGAAACTATGACAGAAGCTGAAAGAGTTTTAGAGCAAGGTATAGAGGCTGCTAAAGAACTTAGTATGCAAGAACAACAAAGACAGCAAGANGCTTTACAGGCACAAGCTCAAATGGATCAAGCTAAGTTTGAACAGGAGATGCAACTTAAACAAGTTGATAACGAAGCTAAGATTCAAGTTGCGCAGATTAAGGCTGATACAGATATTGCAGTTGCAGAGATCGGTGATGAAAATAGACGTGATATAGCAGATATGAAAGAAAAGTTATCTACTTTACGTCAAAGAGAAAAACAAGATCAAACAACGGCAATAAATAATAATGATGGAGAAGCATTTGAAAAAGTAAAGCAAAAGATTACTGAATAATTATTATCTTTGCAAATATTAGGGACAAATTTAATTAACAACATGGCAGAAGAAACAACAAGTTTAGTAGACGCAGCAACAGAGAATGCTGCAACAGAAACACAAGAAACACAAGATACGACTGAAAAAGCGTTTGATGTAAAAGCATTTTTAGGCGAAGATGTCGTAGACGAAATGAAGAGCAACTATGATGAATCAAAAGCTGAAGAGTTGGACACTAAAGAAAGTAGTGAAGAAGCTACATCTGAAGATAGTGGGGATGGATTTTCTTGGGGTGAGATTGAAACACCACAAGCAGAAGAAACTCCAGCAGAAGAGCCAGAGGAAGATTGGGACGATATGCTTAATCAACCAGAGGCTGAAGCACAAGATGAGAGCACTGAAGAGGCTGGAACAAATGTAGAGGGCGTTGACTGGAAAGCTGTAGCTAAAGAATTAGGTTTAGAAGCAGCAACTAAGGAAGACTTCCAAAAGTTGTTTGAGCAGCCTTTTGTACCACAAGCACCTGAAACAGAGGCTGTGGTTGCAGTAAAAGAGTTTTTAAATCTTTCTGACAAACAACTTGTTGTGGAAGAGATGAAAACAGACGGAATGAGCGAAGATGATATAATGGATATTATTGACAAAATGGAGGACACAGGTACTCTAAAAAGAGAAGCATTCCGTATTAGAAAACAATTAAATCAATTTTTGGAGCAACAGCAGGCAAAAGCTATTGCAGATGCTGCAAATGAAGATAAAACTAGAAAAGAGAGAGTAGAGTCTAACAAAAAAGAGCTACAATCTCATTTAAAACAAATGAAAACTTTCATGGGTGGAAAAGTAAACAAGAAAGACTTACAAGAGGTTTACAAGTACATTGTATCTGGTAATTTAGCTGAAGACATTTGGAAATCCCACGGCAATGCTGCGGAGGTTGCAATGTTCCTACTTTACAAAGATAAATTTGCTAAGATCTTGCGTACCCAGGGAAGAGAAGAAGGAAAAGCTGGCATATTAGACAGCATAACTTCTCCCGAAATTAGGACAGGTAGTAAATCCAATTACCAACCAAAAAGTAAAGGATTTGACGTGTCTGCATTTATGAGGGAATAGTTGATACTAAGGCAAAGCCACTGTATAAATTATGACTAAGTAAGTTTTTAATTTATTTATTAATGGTAAAAAAATAGAAAAATGCCACAATTAACGTTTAATTCAGGACAGTACGGTGCTGGAACAACGGCTGATAACGCTTTAAATAACGCTTTGTTACAGTATCCTGAAATCGCACGTACTTTAATTACGCTATATCCTAGATATACGCTTACACTGCTTTTAGAAAGAGCAGGATTATACGCTTCTGAGAAGGTCTTAGGAGATAACTCATTTGAGTGGAAAGTAATGGGCCGCTACACTAAGAAGCAGATCATTAAAACTACTTCAGCTACTGGAGCTCACGCTGCAGGCGCACAGTTAACATTAACTTTCTCTGCTGCATCAGGTGGTACAGCAAACACAGCTAGCGAAGCTATCTTCAACAAGTTTGATTTACTTCGTTTCCAAGATGGTTCAACTGCTTTAATTACATCTATTGCTGCTAACGGCTTAGATTACACAGTTGAGGTTATTGATGCTGGTTCGCATGCTGCTAACGAAGTAGTGGGTAGAATTGGTTCTGCATTCCCTTATGGATCAGCAGGAACTGATGTAGGTGAAAACTGGGCATACCCAGACACTTACAAGAACTATCTTACTATCATGCGTAAGAAAACTACAGTAACTGGTAAAGATGCTACTGATGTAACTTGGATTGANAANAATGGTTCTCGTNTATGGTACTTCACNNNNGAGCANCANNTNATGGATCAGTTNATGTATGAGCAAGAATTACAGAGATGGTACGGTAAAACGTCTATGACTCCAGGTTCTTCTTATGCTGCATTAGAGAGTGATGTATTCTCTGAAACTGTATCTGATCAGTCGCTTTATGGTTCTGGTTCTTTAACTAACCAAGCTGGTCGTGTAGTAATGGGTGATGGTCTTCTTGCACAGATTGACTCATCTAACCAAGCTACTTACACTGCTGGTGCATTAACTGAGGATATTATTACTGAGTTCTTAGCTAAGTTATCACTTAACGCACAGAACAACGAAGGTAATGAGTACTTAGTATACACAGGAACTGAAGGTCGTCTAGCTTTCCACAAAGCTATGAAGGACTTAATGGTTGCTCCATCTGGATCACACACTGGTGGATCTTTTACTGCTCGTAATGGTGAGGATGTTAACTTAGGTGCTAACTTCACGTCATACCACGCATTAGGTAACAAGATTACTATTGCTTACTGNCCAGTATTTGATGACAANATTATCCACGGTTCAACTTCAGGTAANAACGCATTNGGAGATGCTCGTTTNAAAGAGTCTGCTAAGATGGTATTCTTAGATATGGGCAAAACTAACGGTGTATCAAACGTAGAGTTGATTACTAAAGGAGCTGATGGTGTTAACAGAAGTTTCGTTAAGAAATACGTTTCTGGTATGGTTAATCCTTACGACAGCAACTCTATGATGGCTGCTAACGCTGATGACAAGTTTGAGTGTCACGTATTAGCTGAGTCTGGAATCGTTGTAAGAAACCCATTATCATGCGGTATCTTATCTGTAGCTTAATTAAATAATTGACTTGACCTACCCAGGGGGACTAGCCTCCCCCTCGCTAGGTTTAACTTAATAAAGTCCTCTGAGTAAAGTAGGAGGCAATTTGAAAATGGCTAAAATAATTAAATTCGTAGATACTGCTGGATCTGATGAAAATCTAGTACCAGTAGGCAGATTAGATGCAATCCGTGTTACTGCTACTACAACAGTTGTTTGTTCTTTTATAAATGCAGATTCAGGAGAAAGTCCAGATTTGTACACATTAACTGTAACAGATGGTAAATCTGACGAGATTGCTTTAGAAATGGCAAATGAATGTGCAAATGGAAGAGGTGGAGTCTTTACAGTTTCGGCTTCAGGACACACTGATATTTCTACTGTAGCTTTTGATGCTGGATCATAATTTATTAATCATATAATTTAAACACAAATGTCTAATTATTATCATAAAGGTTCAAAAGTTCTTATCAAAGGACTTGGTGTAGAACCACAATTGGAAAACTTTCGTCATATGGTAGCTACAAAAGTAGTATCTGCTGACACAACATTATCTGGTGAGGATAGTGGTAAAGTAATATTTTGCGATGGCAGTTCTGCTGTTGACATTACATTACCATCGCCTGTAGCTGGATACAATTACAAGTTTATCGTGACTGATACAACTGCTGTCGTAGAAGTTATTCAGGCAGGATCGTCTGATGATTTTGTTGGTACTATTATTGATGGTGCTGGCACAAGCGACACAGCTGGTTCAAGTGATACCAAAATTCAATTCAAAACCACTGCAGTTCCAGGTGACTGGGTATTCTTGGTTTGTGATGGAACAAATTGGTATGTTCAAGGTAATTGCGATGTAGCAAATGCTGTAGAATTTGCATAAATAAAGTTTTGGTTAACGGAGGGTGAAGTTCAGAGTAGCCCTCCATTAACTTTTTTAGTATGGGAAAAACAATATATAAATTAATAGATGGCAAGCTTGTGGATGTAAATAATATACCACGAGAAGAAAAGAAAGAGCCATATTTTGGTGCAGCGTTAAACCTTACACCAGGATTGAATTGGGGTAAATCAGCAAAAAAGACGTATATTAGCACCGATGATAAAGGACACCGTAAGGTGTACAAAGAACAATAGGGAGTATTAACTTAACAACAACAAATAATGGCACATTTAGTTTACATTAAAGCAAAGAACGACACAAAGTTCAACTATGCATCCTTTGCGGCATATAAAAACAAAGAAGGTAAAACAGTTCAATTGATTGATCCAGACGGACAACCAGTTGATAAGTGGGAGTTATATCAATCTATGCATGCTTTTGATTTAGAAAACGAGCATGACGCAAGAGTATGGGAGTATCTTAAAGATCATCCATTAGTACATAGAGGTGGTTTTGAACTGATAGATGCAAGACAAGGTGAGCAGGAATCTGCTGCAAAAGCTATATTGTCTGCAGAAGCAGTTACAATAGCTAACAAGCTTACACCTAATGAGTATGATGATATGGCAAGACTAATTGGTATATCTGAAAACTTTGATAGTGTAATTAAAAAAGCAAGAGTGTTACGATACGCATCAGAAATGCCTGAAAAGTTTTTAGAGGTGTTTAACAATGTTGATAAGGATTACTATGTATTCTTAAAGAAAGCATCGCAAAAAGGCTTAATTGCTTTTGTTAACGGTGTATGGAAGTATAAAGCAAATAGTATAGGACTAACTGACGAACAAGCTATAGAGTGGTTTAAAGACAACAAAGATGTATATGCTCTAATGAAGCAAGACATGAGAGGCGGTAAAAAGCTTACTGCAACTAATGAAATGGTTCAAGTAGAAATTAAACCTAAATCTAAAAAGGCCGTAAGTAAGTAAAATGACATTTGGAGAAGCACACGATTTAATGGATTTGCTTTTAGATAAAGCAGATCAACCATATTTTACAGTTGAAGAAAAAGATAAGTTTTTAAACTTAGCATATTTTGATTGGTTTGATAAGGCATTAGATCGTTATGATTCTGATCCAGAAATTGCAAAATGTATAGGTAAGCTTGTTGTAAGAATGGAGGGTAGGTTTGAAGAATATTCTCAAATTTACATTCATACAGCAAGATATGGCGCTCAATCTGTACCTTACAGAGTACCATCTAATGACGGCGCTAGTACCCCTGATTTGACTGATCATGGTGTGCCAATAGGTTCTTACAGATCTATAGGTGCTTATCCTTTTGCTAGATTATTGCATTTGCAGGTTAGATACGTTAATGATGCAGATGGTACTTTAGCAAAAGAATGGCAAAATGTAGAGCTTGCAAAATCTAATGAGCATGGTTTGTATTATAGCGACACAAGTAGTGATCCATTCAATAAAGCAGATGATAATAATATCAAATGTTATATGAGGGGCCCCTTTATAGAAGTGTTTCCTAGAAGATTACAAAACGGTCTAGCATTAGATGGTTGGGGTACTATGGGTACAGAAGGATGGGAAAATTCAGGAAGATGGAGAGCTAGGTATATTACGTATCCTATGGCATCAAATGTAGCAGCTGGAGATTCAGATCATGCAAACATCTCAAATGTTCCTTCAGAATGGGGAACTAGAGATTTACAAATGGGTTCTTATACGTATGCACAAGGAAGAGATGACACTACTGGAGATTTGGTATATAGTAATAGTCCTGTAGGGGCTAAAAATTGGGGTTGGCCTATGCATATATGTAATGAGATAGTACAAAATGCTGTTAGGTTAATGACTTCTAATATAGAAGGTGCAAACTATCAATCACAAGCTATAGAGGCAGAGCAGAGCAGATCAGTATAAAAGAGCTTTTTGCTCCCTGCTCATTGATAGACTGGATTGTTTCGGCATGAAGGTCTATCTTTGTATATAGACAAAAATTTAGTTAATTTTGCAATATGGCATCATTAAATGAAATAGCGTATAATATTAAGAACATGGCCTATGGTGGTGGCTCAACTACTGGAGAAGAAACTATAGGTATCAGACAAATAAAATTTTGGGTACATTATTATAGAGCACAGCTTATACGAGAAGAATCTAGAAAAGGTAAAGGTATACATCATGCTTTTTATCAAGAACTATTAATTAGGCCTACAATGGATAGTCGTAATAACAGTTCTGATAATGGAGTGCTATGGGGTACTTATTTAAATGACAACGCTAGCGCAAGCGAAATGTTAGTATATTCTGAAAGAACAGCTAATGATGCTGGAATCACAAGTGCATTTATAGATAATAATGATTATTATGGTAGAGATTTTTATGATAGGTATACAGATGAAGAGTCTGCAGATTATGGAAATATAATAATAGATTTACCAGATTTAATTCATGTAGATGGCTATGGTATTAGAAATTTAAGAATTAGAAAAAGTAACGCAAGTTATAATCAAAACACTGCACCTATAGATTTACCTATTGTAACATTTAATGAAGGTAGAAATAAAAAATTTAATAGATTTACCTCTAAAAGTCCTGCTGCATGGATTGTACATTCTGGAGAAAATATAGACAGATTAGTTATAGATAATTTACACTCTTTCTTGTATAATAGAGATGCCGTATATGTACAACCAGCACAATACATGGTATATGCATATGCATTATATTCAGATCCAACAAAATTTGATGCACAAAATTCAGGTACAGTATGGAATGATGATATGCAATATCCAATTCCAGAAACATTAATACCAGAGCTAAATAAAAGAATATTAATGCAAGAATTTAATATAACTAAACAAACGATAGACGATAGAGTTGATGATAACGTAGACACGACAAATGTTCAGCAGAAAGTACAAAGACAAGTACGCCAATCTTAAGGATATATATAAAAATATAAACGAAAGATTGAGCAAAAAAATAACTTACACAAGATATTACAAAGTAATTAGTAAGTTTTTTGAAATATTATTTAGAGATGTAATTGTTCGTAATGACATAGTGCATTTACCCAATAGAATGGGTTATATATACTTAGATAAAAAAGAACATAAAAGAGCATTTCATTATAGAATTGATTTAAATGAATCAAATAAAAAGGGAAAAAAAGTTATATATAAAGTGCCTATATTAGATGACTATTATCACAAGATAGTTTGGGTTAGGCCTGGTAAGTATAAAAATTGTAAAATAATGCCTTTAACAAAGGTCAAAAATTTGATAAATAACATATAATGGCAACTGAATTAACAGCACAATCTTTAACAGTAACAATAACAGAGGCATTAGCAGTAGATCACGCAAATGGCGCTACTAATGACATTGACTTTGCGCAGACATATACTCATACATATGCAAGTGTTAAAAATGTTACTAAACGTATTATAAATTTAGCTAATACAAATTTAACAGATATATTAAATTTTAGTACAGCAGAAAGTGCTGGAACTGTTGTAAGAGCTAATGTAAAATATATTAGAGTTACTAACTTAGATGATAGTAATGCATTACAAGTAGGATTAGATGATGGTAGTGATGATGCTGCATTTGTTTCGGTTGCTGCAGATAGCAGTATTGTTTTTACAGGAACAACCTGTGAAGGAGATAGCGGTGGTAGCACATTAGATAATGCAACAAAGCTATCTGTTAAAGGAGCAATTAATAATCATAATTTAGAATTATTTGTAGCGTCAACGTAATATGCATGTACCAGTAAATAGAGTATTTAATAATGTATCTAGAAACTTAGGTTTAGATAACTACACACAACATATAGATACGTGGGCTGAATGGGCCTTTGAAGCAGAGCAGTATATAGGTAGTAATAATACTTTTTTAAAAAAAGAGATTACTTACAATAAAACAAAAAAAGCTGCTACAGCTGAAATAAAATTTGACAACAATAATTTAAACAAATCTTATATAGAAATAGGTGGTACTAGATTTTATTTTAGAAACTCAGCATTTGCTTCATATTTACAAGAAAAAGATACTTTTATAGAAATAGGTGCAGATTTAGATGCAACTATGGCTGAAACTGTAGATAAAATATCCAAGTCTTATTATGAAAATATAAGAGGAATTACTGCGTCTTGGGATAGCACTACAAAAATATTGACATTAACTTATGTGCGTTCAGGTGACGAGGGCAATCATGTAACTTTGGAAACTGATGGTCATCAGAAAATAATGAAGTCGTTTTCAGGTGGTAAAGAAAAACTACATAATATGCAGGTAAGGTTGCCAGACAATATGGTAAAGCTTATATCTGTTAGACATGACGATAGAATTGTGTATCCAACAAGTTCGCAGTTTAAATCAAAAGTTAGCACAAATGCTAATAAGTATTACATAGATGGTAATAGATTAAATCTATCTAATGATGGATATACGGGAGATTTAGTTGTTTCTTATTTAGCTGTTCCAATGTCAGAAGAAGGTTATCCTATGGTATTGCAAGGGCATGAAGAAGCTGTAGCATTTTATATTATGTGGAAATACAAATCTATTGGATATTATGCAGGAGAGGTTCCACAGTATATTATTAAAGATTTAGAAAGAAGATGGTATCATCTTTGTGCAAAAGTACGGGGTGATGATAATATGCCTAATGCAGGTGAACTATTAAAGATTGGTAAGATTTTAAATTCTAAAACTAGACCAAGACTTTATGATGGACTAAATAGATACTAATGGCAAAAAAGAGTCAGGTTAGAGGTTATGCTAAAGGTATGCTTAGCGATCCAGATCCTAGGTTTCAAATACCAGGTACATATCGTTATGCAAAAAATATTAAATTAATAAATTCTGATGGTATGACATTTACAGTAGAAAATGTAAATGGAAATACACTTACCGTAGATTTATATAAAGAATTAGAAATAGCAGGAAATACTGCTGCTGGAGCTCCACAATATAACGGATATTATTTACAAGCTCCTGACATATTTCAAACACACTACAGCTTTCCCCCATACAGCACAGCGTCAGGTGCTCCTGGTACTCCAGCATACAGCACCACTGGAACTAAGTTACGATTTGCAGGTAATATAGTTGGGCACTTTTCATTTAAAAATCAATTATTTTTAATAGTAGTTGGTTATATGAAAGGTAACAGTGAAACCGCTATAAATTCTAGTGAACATAAAAATGTAAGATGGAGAACACAATTTTTATTAGTAGATTTTGATGGAGATGGTGAATTTCTAAGTGTAAAAGATCTAGCAGTTTCATACAATATAGATTTAGAATATCCAGATTTAAACATGGATCCATTATTGTCTTGCAAAGTAGAAGGAATTATAGAAAACGATTGTTTAACTAGGGTTTATTGGACAGATAATTTAAATCCTTTAAGAACATTGCAATTAAATAGATCAGACTTACCTGATTTAGATCCTGTTGCTTTAGACATAAAACCATTAGCTGAATTTAATGAACCTGTGTTAACAGGGGTTGCCGCAGGTAGATTGTTGGCAGGTGTATATAGATATGCTTTTAAATATGAAACAGAAGATGGTGGCGAAACGGGAATATCTTCACTAAGTGATGTTTATCACACTACAAGGGTAAGCGGTACAAATTCAAATACATTTTATGGATCTGAATCAGGTGTAGAAACTGCACAAGGTTTACAAATAACAGTGCATAATGTTGATCAAAATTTTGATAGAATAACTTTATATGCTGTATATTATAGTGGGTTAAATGCTGCTTCAACTGTATTAAGAGTAGGAACAGAACAGATAAATCAAAGTGGTGCTAATGAAAGCGTTACCTTTATACATCAAACTACTGAAAATCCTATACCAAACGGTTTAGCAGAGGTTCTTATTCCTAGTAATACATGGGATGTATGTAAAGATATAGCAATAAAGGATAATATATTATTTGCTGCAAATTTAAGAAGCATACAAAATGTTATTACAGAAAAAGAATGGAATGTAAAAATTAGAAGAGCTAGATTAGGTGATGAAACAGCTTCTTTAACAACTACAGATTCTTCTATAAAAGATTATATATGTACAGCACCATATGATCCAGACAACGTAACGCAGGCTGGTTCGCCAACAAATTATGAAAAATTAAATATAGGATGTTCTATTGAGTCACATCGTGATTCGCATAGATATGTTCCTTTTGATGGCACTCCAGGACAATCAACTGGTTATCAAGCGATAGCTAATCATAAAGAAATATTAGGTGGAGCAAGTATAGATTATTACGAAAATGCTTTAGGTGGTTGTCGTTTGACTTTTGCTATGCAGCCTAAATCATCTAGCACAATTGGTAGTCGTGGAAGATTAGGCACTAGCGGAAATCTTAGATATGGAAGTGGTATAAGTATTGACACGCTCAATAGTGATGTAGTTCAGTTAGATGATATAGCGGGTAATACTACTGATAATGTAGATACTATATATAATGCTACTTTAACTTTAGGTGGAAATAAAGATCCACAAACAGCTGCTACAAGAAGAGGCTATCAAAGAGGGGAAACATACAGGTTTGGTGTATTAGTATATGACAAAGCTGGTAATCCAGGAAATGTTTTGTGGATAGGCGATATACAAATGCCTACAAGACATGATAGATATATATCATTAAAAACATTGACATCTGCAAATAGTATAATTAATACTGGTGATGTAAATGATAATTGTCATGGATTAACACAAGACTACAGAACCTCTGTAGATATAGCTAATCACATACCTCAATGGAGTGCTTTGCATTCAGGAAGAGTACAAAATGATACTAATAAAAGAGATAGCGTATACGAACCAGCAGAGCAAAGTAAAGGTAATATATATACATTTGATTTATATTGTGTTTTTGAATTTAAAATACCTGCGCATGTAAGAGAAAAAATATCAGCTTTTCAAGTAGTTCGTGCAGAAAGAAAAGAAGAAGATAGAACAATAATACAGCAAGGTATATTAAAACAAACATGTTTATATAATGGTTATGCTGCAGAAAAAAATAGCATAGATTATCATTTGACAAATACTCAATTATCAGCAAACACAGCAGGGGTTGATAATGATTGGCCAGAATACGAAACACTGCTTGCTGGTTATATCGGTATTAATTGTACCAATATGGGTATTGAAGGAAACGGTAGTGCAGGTGGCGGTAATCATCAAGGTGCCTTAGGAGATGCCGCAACTCAAGGAGCTAGTAATGATCCTGCCATTGCAGTATTTGGTAATACTGTTTTAAGAAGAGAAGGAGATGCTGGGGCAGATCAGGGTGACTTTAGCATGAATCATTATTTTGGTTCATTTGACTATGGCTGGTTTAAAGGTGATACGCAGAACTATAGGTATCAGCATTATGTAGATGTTACTACACATGTAATGTATTCTGCAGATAGTGCTTTTGGCATTAGGCCGTATAGATATAAAACTGGTGATTTTTTAATTATTGACGCTGTACTTAAGTTAAGCGATAAAGTAAGATGGAATATAGATGAAACAAGTACATCTGATAAATTTTTTACAAGACATATAATATTTGATGGAACACCAAATCAGGGCCCTCCTGATCAAGGTTGGCAAAATTCACCTTGGAATCATCCAGACATAGAATATCCTGGTTTTGGATATAATACATTTGCTAGTGGAGATGCGTTTCATTTTTGCACATTAAAAGAAACTGATACAGCAAATAATGCATTTGTTGCTACTGGTATTTTTACAGAATATGATACATACTTTAATTTATATGTACAAAGTCATCATCAAGGATTTGCATTGGATGGTTTAAATCCACATTATGTAAGTAATGATAATGGTAAAAATAGATTAGGTACACATACAATAGATGTAGAAAAATATGTTGGTGGAGGTATATCAGGAACAAATCAGCAAAGCTGTTTTTATTCCGTTCACAGTGGATCAATAAATTCACAAAATGATATGGCGGCATCTGGCTATGTATATAGTTTAGCTAATGCAAAAGAAATAGGAGATGGTGAAATTGTGGGTACTGATTTTTTTAGCAAAAACAATACTATGTCCCAAAGCTCTTGGAGGTATGCAACGCATTATGGTTTTTCAAATCATTCATTAGGATTTGCTCATTTAGGAAAAGGAACAAATTTACATGATGGTACAGACAATCCACAATCTTTTTCTGTCCTTAGCGCTGGTACAGCAAGTCAAGATTTTTCTGGTAATGATTTAAATCCAAATACCGTATCACAATTAGCTAGAGGTACAAGAGGCATACTTCTTTCATTAGATGATCCAGGTATATCTGGTAATGCTTGGTTAAACTCAGGGGCTGATATACATGGAGGTCGTATAAGGCAAGGACAGCATAATGTAAGAGATGTAGCTGGAATTATTGAAAATCAATTTTGGGGTACAGGTAATATGTTAAGTAATAAAAAAGGTAGACAATTAAAAATACCTTACGCAAGTTTAGCATCTATTGTAAGGCCAAATAATTTTCAATACGGCGGAGATAGTAAAGAATCAATAGAAAGCACTATTTACATTGCTTGTGGTCATATTCACCCATTAAGAACAAATGATGATTATCACGTTAGTAAAGTTTTTGGTGGAGATACATTTGTAAGTATGTACTCACATCAAACAACTACATCGCCAGATCCACAATATGGTATGTCTAAGGTTGAGGTATTTCCTATAGAATCATATGTAAATACAGATATGCGTTCAGGATTACATTTGCAGGCTGGTGACATAGAGGAAGGTCATGATCAAAGTGCAGCTCCATTTTCTAATGATTGGTTTTATAATCCCGTGTATTCACAAGAAAAGAATCTAAAAAGATATACATCAGTATCACAAGAAGATTGTGATATTGTAAACTTACCGTATCAAATAGCTTATTCACAAACAAAAGTTTCTGGTGAAAAAACAGATGCTTTTAGACAGTTTCCACTGTATAATTTTCATGATGTAGAGGCAAGCTATGGTAAAATAACAACATTACAAACATTCAATAATGAAATTTATTTTACACAAGAAAAAGCATTTGCCAAGCTTATAGTAAACCCAAGGACATTTTTAGCAGATGAATCTACTGGTACATCTATTTTTACAGGTACAGGGGATACTGTACAGGCGCATGAATATTATTCTGTAGAATATGGTACAAGACATGCATTTTCGGTTGTACAAAGTGAGCGTAACTTATACTATGTAGATGCTATACGCGAAAAAATATTACGTTTTGATGGAAAAAAGGTTGATGCTTTAAGTGATTTGAAAGGTATTAAGTCTGAAATGTCTAAATATTTGACAAAAGGTAGATTAAAAATATATGACTTTTATGATGATTTTGATCGTATAGACAAAGCAGATATGCCTCTTAATTTTATAGGTATACACGGTGCTTTTGATTTTAAAACTAGAAATCTTTACTATACAATATTAGATGGTTTAAGAATAGATTCAAATGATAGATATACACATCCTACTGGCTCTAATGTATATAACAGCAGTTCTAACACTTGTTTGGGTATAAATCCATGGGATGGAACACTAACTGGTGGATATGCTGAAAGATATAGAATAAACAATACAATTGTGTATAACGAAGAAATGGATGCTTTTGTAGGATATATAAATATGTATCCAGCATTTTGGATTTCACATAATGGTTATATATACAATACTAGAAATAGAATGCGTTTTAATGAATGGATTGTTGGTCCATCAGATTATCCAGCCTTACCTTACGGAACTACAATATATTATATAGGTGATGAATATGTTAACGCATATGGTAAAAGAACTTTCGGAACGCATCACATGAAAGAAGGTGCGTTAGAATTGTGGAAGTTTGGCGGTGATCCAATAAATAAAAATTGGTTTTTTAATGAATTACAATATGATACACAAACAGATACACAGGTAACAAATCATTGGCCAGACGATATACCTGGAAATAGAAATGTCTATAAAACAATATTTGAAGTAGTTATTAATGATGCGCCATTAGATAGCAAAAAGTTTGACAATGTACAGATTATTGCAACAGCACAAAATAATAACACTAATTACTTAAAAATAAATAAATATCTGTACGGAGAATATACGGATACTGATAGTGATCCTGCAACACCTGATGAATTGACACAAAATCCTATTTTTAATTTTATGCAATTTAAAACTGATTATACAGAACAGTATAGTTTAGATTTTAGAAAAAATGTAGACGATGGTGAAAAGGCATTACACAAATATAGAGAAGGTTCTATTAGGTTGCCTATAAGAAGTGAAGATCCTGCTTTAAAATATAGACAAATAGGTACGTATCTAGTTGCAACTCTGCATTCTAGAACTGACAAAAAATTTAATATCTTTGCAATAACTGCAAAATTTAGAAAATCATTTAACTAATGGCTATAGATTATAGAAATTTATATTCTGACCTTAATGTAGACTTTGATGATAGAAGTCTAAGTACAGGTTTAGATAATACAAGTAATAATACGATTAACTATAATGCAGTACAAGGTGGTGAACTACCAACGTTAAATCAGTATCAATTAGAACAAGGCCCACCACAAACGGGTATGTCTGGTAGTCAGGTATTGTCTACTGGTTCACAAGCATCTACTTTATTTAAGGGTATTAATAAAGGAGGAAAGCTTTATGGAAAAACAGCAGCAGGCAAAGCGTTACCATTTGGTCAAACTGAGATTGGTAGTAGAATTATGTATAAATCTGCTGGACCAGTTGAAGGTGGTCAAGTTTTAACAGGTACTGGTAAGTATTTACAAGCTATGACTGGGGGTGGTGGAGCTTCTGCTGGTATATTAGCTGGTACAGGAACTTATTTAGCAGGTAGACTTGTTAGAAAAGCATTTGACGATGCAGATCCCACTACATTTACTGGAGGTGAAATAGCAGGTGCAGGTATATCAGGAGCGGGTGCAGGTGTAGCTGCTACAAGTGCAATAGCAAAAGCAGGAATACTGGGAACAGCAGGTACTTCAGCCTTAATGTCGGCAGTTCCTTATGTCGGAATAGCTGCGGCATTGATTAGTATATTTGGTGGTAAAAAGAAAAGAGATAAAGCTAGAGGTCAATCAAATAATGATGAAGCTCTTAGAAAGTTTAGGGAAGATAGAAGGGAGTTCTATGATGACTACAGAAGTAGAATGGAAAGTGAATCTAGGGCAAGAGCATATGGTCAAAGATCAGCAGGATTTAATAACCCATATGGTATGGGTGCTATGGGGACACCTGCTGGTATATACTCTAATCAAGGTTTTATGTACCAATATAAAGATGGTGGTAAGGTAGAAGCTGTACAAGCTCCAAAATCAAAAGTAGCTACACTTGAAATGATAGCTAACATGATAAATAAGAATAAAGGGTATAGCATAGATGCTATGTATGACTTAATGAATAGAATAGCATTTCACGAGAGCTTTGATTGGAGGCCAGAGTCAGTAAGAGGTAGTGGGGTTAGAAGATTAGATCCTAAAGCAACACAGTATTTTGTAAATAAAGATAAAGACGGCAATCCTATTAAAGATAAGGATGGTAATGTTATATATAACGTAGGTACAGGTAAAGGTTTATTTCAATTTGAAAGTAGTGTAAAAGGTGGTGGTAATACAGCTATGAATAGATTAGCAAAGTATTTCAAAGATAATAACTTGACTATGCCTAGTGATATAAAAGCAGCATATGACGCATCATTTAAAAGCAAACAAGTAGATGCATCAAAATTGAGTGCTGAGTCACAGGGTATGTTGTTTTTAGTAAATGCACTTACAGCTGGTGATATAAAGATGGGTGAATATGAAGGTTTTGGTGGAACAAAAAACATAAACGATTGGTGGTTTAATAATCACAAAAGAAAAGCAGATGACAAAAATGCTGTTATGGATTTGTTTACTAAGAGTATGACAGAGTATGATAGTTACACAGATAAAAAACCATATAGAGATGGAGGTAAAAAAGAAATATCTGCTGAGTTTACTGGTGGNGAATCTNTAGTAAATGCTAAAGATCAAAAAAAGATAGAAGAGTCTATTGATAAAAAAGATTTTAAAACAGCTGGAAAGTTAGTTAAGAAAGCGCCATTAACACCAGGTGAGCACAGTCATGAAACCAATCCATTACCTGTAGGAAAAGATGGAATGGTATATAACAAATATGGTAACCCTACTGGATTAAGAGCTGATAAAGGAGCTGGTATATACGATCATGGTTCAAAGTTTAATGTAGATGATGAGCAAGCAGGTAGAATGGCAGCAAGAGATATAGAAAAGTGGAAACGTAACGGCATGTATAGTTAATATGGCATTAGATGATATTTTAAAATTAGTAAGCAAACAAGCTTTAGAAGGATTTAAAGTTGGTGGTGATCCACAAAACTCTATACTAGATAGTGTACGTAATCAATATCTAAATACACCTGTATCACAATTTTTACAAGTAGAGCAGCAGAACAGACCAAATATGTCAGTTTTAGACGATCCTAATTTTCAAAAGTTTCTGTATGCATTACATAAAGTAGAGGGTGGTGG
>FUFK010045262.1_pt1 | contig 43549 bp, 37 predicted proteins | sample 1021851 | NCBI WGS metagenome assembly FUFK01 (sample SAMEA51879418, study PRJEB19060) | metagenome
TCAGGTAATGTCCAACACCCTGATTTTGAAAATAACATAAAACTTGGACAAAAATTCTTTCAACTTCATGGTGAGGAAAATTTTGATGCAATGGCAGAAATGCTTCACGATGATCTTCAATGGACTAGTCCAAAGTATGGAGAAGGTTTAGTTACCAAAGAAACTCAATTAGGTTACATTAAAATGTATCAAGATTTATATGATAATATTAATTTTGAAGCAAATTATTGGTTACCTGGAGTTGATACTTTATCATTACAAAATGATGGTAGTATTAGAGTTTATGGTTCTTGGACTGGAGTTCATACTGAGACAGGTAANGAATTCAATCTTGGTTCTTATCACACTATGGCATTTCAAGATGGAAAAATTATTGGTGGTGGAGATTGGTTTGATCTGACTGGTTTCGTACAAGAGTCAACCAAGTCCAATGAAACTGAATAAACTATATTTTATTCTTTAGTTTAAAAAAAGCGCCGTTTGGCGCTTTTTTTGTTTTAATGTTAATCATGCAGATTTTAATATATACATCTTTATTCTGTAATATATTTATGATTGGTATATCGATAATAACACAGTTTATCACATACCCTTCTTTTAAGTCAATAGATTTAAACTTATTTTCAAACTTCCATAAAGCCTACACCAGAAAAATGCTATTTATCGTTGGTCCAATAATGATAATTGAATTTTTGAGTTTAGCTATTCTATTATTTGTGAATTTCAATTTTAATTTTCTAATTCAATTTACATTGATCTGTTCAATATGGGTTCTAACTTTTTTTGTAATTGTACCTATTCATAATAAATTAGAAAATCAATATGACAATTTGTTGAATATAAATTTGATAAAGCTNAANGGATANAGAACTCTTATTTGGTCTNTAAGATTTATTNTTTTGCTTTTTATTATTTAAATCTAGAAATTAATTCACCAGATATTTTTAAAAAGTATGCTTCTGAAATTTTTGCTCTATACTTAGCGGCATTTTTTGATAGTTCTGAATTTAAAAGATTTAATTGAGCTCTTCTAAATTCTATTGATGATACTTGCCCAACGTTGTATCTTTCTAAGTTTCTTTCAAAATTATTTTTATTGGTTTCAAAATTTTGATTTTGAGCATCCAAAATAAAAAGGTTATTTAGATGACTTTGAAANGCATTATTNAACTCTTTTCTGAGGNTAAGANTTATTTTTTCTTTATTTAGTTTAAAATTTTCTTGATTAATTGATGCATTCTTATTTGCAATAATTTTTTTTCCACCTCTAAAAATATCCCATCTGATATTTATTCCTGCTGAAAATCCGTCTGAAATACTTTTATTATAAAAAGCATAAGGATTATCATTAATGCTTTCATTCCATCCGTAAGAGCCAGACAATCCTAAAGTTGGTAAATATGAAAATTTAATTGCTTTTTTATCTAGATCAGAAATTAAAATATCCTTTTCTGAAATTAAATAACTTGTATTGTTTTTTATATCGTTTAAAAACAAGTTTGAAAGATCATCTTTATTAATAAAATTTAGTTCCGTATCAATACTATGTTTACTTTCAAGATTAACATTCATTATAAGATTCAAATCTCTTTTAGCATTGTTCAATCGATTTGATAGATTTAATAAATTAATACTATCGGTATTTACATCAACCTCAGCATTTAGAACTTCAAGATTATTTGTTTGTCCAAATTCAAATTGAGATAGTTTTCTTTCATATCTTCGTCTCGAAATATCTAATGCATTTTTAAGAATTTTTTCCTCCTCCGTTAATCTGCCAACTTCAAAATATACTGTGAATAGCTGAAGAAGAGTGTTTTCAATAATTTCTTTGACTTCCAATTTTGATTTTGAAAACAACTCCTTCGATTTTTTAAAATTATACTTTCTGCCAGAGGCATCAATTAAATTATAATTTATCGAGAGTACTGCAGAGCTATTGTCAGTTTTTGTATTATCAAGAGCACCAGCAATTCCACTAGGTGTCTCGATTTCAATGTTTTGAACATTTGTATTTATATCAGAACCCAATTGGATATTAGGCAGGTAGTTATTGTTGAGGATACTAGAATTATTTTTTGCAATTTCTTGTAAATTTTCAGAAATTTTAATGTCAAGATTATTTTCAAGTGTATTTTTAACCGCTTTAAATAATGTTAAATTCTCCTGAGCGACTAGTCCGGAAGTTGTCAGAATAAATACAAGAATAATATTTACTATTTTATTCATTTTAGCATTCTATTTTGTTCTACGATTGGAGCTTCAACATCTCTCTTCATTGGTTTTTGTCCTGTCAACAGCCAGTTAAAATTAACCTTGAAAGAATTAGTAAACGAAATTAAAATTGGTAATAGTATTAGAGTTAAAAAAGTTGCATATCCTATACCATAGGCAATTGAAATAGCCATCGGTTTGAGAAGTTGGGCTTGAAAACTTTTCTCTAGAATTATCGGAGCTAAACCAGCAATTGTTGTAATAGATGTAAGGAATATTGCTCTAAATCTTTCTAAACCTGCATTAAAAATTGAATCGTCAAAACTCATCCCATCTCTAAGATTAGAGTTAAATTTTGATATTAAAACAAGTCCGTCATTAACCAGAATACCAATCAATGCAATTATTCCTAATAATGAAATCACGTTTATAGGAAAACCATGAAGTAAATGACCCCAAGCGACTGTTGTTAAGCTAAATGGGATTAGAAGAAGTAATAAAAATGGTTGACTATATGTTCTGAATACAAAACCAATTGTTGAAAAAATAAGAAATAAAGCCAGAGGAAAAACTACCTTTGAAGATTCAATAGTCTTATTAGCTTCTCTGTATTGACCTTCAAATGAAACCTTTATCGAGGGATATTTTTCATTTAATGGTGGAATTATTGTATTCTGTACATTAAAAACTATATCCGAGGCACTGTCACTTGGATCAAGTAGATTTGCGTTTACCTGAATTTCTCTACTTCCATCAAGATGATTAATTGAAACTTCTCCTCTTTCGATTTTATAACTAGCAATTTCATTTAAAGGAATTCTAGCGCCGTTTGGTGCTAAGATCCTCATTTCCTCAAGTCTTTTTACTAAAGATCTTGAGTTTTGATCATATCTTACCCAGACCTTAATTTCATCTTCACCTCTTTGAAATCTTTGAGCTTCAATCCCAAAAAAAGCAGCTCTAACTTGTTTCATCACGTAGGCGTAAGATAGCCCTAAAAAGTAGGCATTATCATTTAATTTTATATCAATTTCTTTGATACCCTCAGGATCATTACTTGTAATGTCAGTCAATTTTGGATTAAGCCTTAATTGTTGCATTAAGTCAGATTTTGCGCTTTTAAGTTCATTTATATCATCACTTAATAATGAAATGGCAACTGGGCTACCCCCAAAATTTGCACCTCCATCCACAACAAACTTTTCGGCACCTATAATTTCTCCAGTTCTTTCTCTAATCATATTTGCCATTTCAGGGGCCCTAATTTCTTGAGGTCTATTTTCACTGTCAAGAAGAAATATTTCTAATGATGCTGTTGATGAACCGCCAATATCGCCAAATCCTTTGACCATAGACATATTGTCTGCTGAATTACCAATATTTTTTTGAATGTGCTCTATCAATGCCCGATTATCATCTTGCATATATTTTTCTTCGAACTCTCTGCCTATTTCAATTGCATGATTTTCAATNACACTTATTATTGAGTCGGTTACTTTTACATTTGTTCCCATTGGCATTTTTAGATCAACTGTTACAGCATCACTGTCAATCATCGGAAAAAAAGTTACCCCAATTATACCTCCAAAAACAGAACTAATTGTCAAATAAAGTGCAGCAATGAAACCAGAAAGACTTAAAAATCTGTTTTTTAATGCAAATTTTAAAGTTGGACTATAAATTTCATCTCTAAGCCATCTCATTATTTTGAAACCTNTGTCATTGATTGATCTCATATACTTAAAAAATCTATAGATAAAGTTATTTTTTATCTCNTCCTTATTACTTAAGGCTTTTGAATGAGCTAAATGCGATGGTAGTATAATTAATGCTTCAACAAGTGATACAATTAATGTTAATATTACAATCATTGCAACTTCACCAAAAAAGTTTCCTACATCTCCTGCAAGCAGAAGTAAAGTCGAAAATGCTATCAAGGTTGTAATAATAGCTGAAACAATGGCTGGAAGTACTTCCATGGTACCGTCAACCGCTGCTTGTTCTGGAGTTTTCCCCTCCTCGTGATGCCTAAATATATTTTCAGCAATTACAATTCCGTCATCAACAAGTATCCCAATAACTACTATCATTCCAAACAATGACATTAAATTAATAGTAATATCAAATTCACCAGCGAAAATTAGCATCCCTAAAAAAGATATTGGTAAGCCAAACGCAACCCAAAATGCAAGCCTAATATTTAAAAATAAAGAAAGGAATATCAGAACGAGAAAAATTCCTAAGCCTCCATTTTCAAGTAATAGATTTGTTCTTTGTCTTAAAGCTATTGAGTAGTCTTTTAACGCAGTAAGTTTTAAATCAGGATTTATTGAATTAAATTCATCAATGTACTGATTGATTTTTTTGGCAGAGTCCATCATGTCCTCATTATTCGTACTAGTAACAGACAAAATAATAGCAGTGTCATTATTTACAGTTGATGAAAGTGGGGTTTCTGAAAATTGATCCCTAATTTTAGCTACATCACTTAATCTTATTTTTTTGCCATCTGTACTAGATCTAACAATAATATTGTTAAGTTCATTTGCATAATAATTTTTATTACTAGCTCTAATTAAAAACTCTTCTTTATCGGTTTTAATATTACCTCCAGTAGAGAGGATATTTGTACTTGAGACCGAATTCAGAACTTCATCAAATGATAAATTATATTTAATAAGATCTTCTTCGGTAACCGAAATTTCTATTTCTTCATCTGGAAACCCAGAAACACTAACTTGTGAAATACCATCTATGTTTCTGATATCTTTTTCTATATTTTTTGATATGTTTTTTAATGACTTTAAATCAATACTTTTTCCAGTAAGAGAAAAAATAACGGTTGGCTGTTGTTCTTCAATTTTTGTAATTACGATTGGCTCAAGGTCTACGGGAAAGGATGGTACTTTGTCAACAGCATTTTTTACTTCAAAAAGTATCGCATCTAGCTCAAAATTTTCATCGGTTTCAACTAAGATAGATCCGGAATTTTCACGTGACGTTGAAGTAACTCTAATAATGCCTGGAACACCTTTTAAATTCTCTTCAATTTTATAAATCACACCTTCTTCAACTTCTTGAGGAGAGGCACCCGGATATATTGCATTTATTGAAATAAATTTAGAATCAATTAGAGGAAAAAATGATGACTTTAATGCAATCACTCCTGAGATTCCAAAAACAATAAAGAACATAACTAGTATGTTCACAGCTTTTGGATACCTAACAAAGTATGCTATTATTTTTCTCACTAATTAGAGATTTTTATTTTCATTCCCTTGTAAATTCCTGGGATGTAAGAAGAAATTAAGCTAGTATTATTTTCAAGACCAGAGACTATTACCGAATCTTCGTCATAATAAATAATTTTTACGTTTCTTATTCCAACTGTGTTATCAGATTCTGCAACGTAAACAAAAGAATCATTAATTAGATTTGACCTTGAGATCGAAAATCCTTCTTTATTAATTCTTANAGGAATCTTTGTTTTAACATACATCCCATCTTTAAGTCTATTATTTTTGAATTCAATATGAACTCCAACTGTTTGAGATATTCTGTCTATATTTTTATTTATTCTTTTTATAAACCCTCTGTAGTCAGTACCATTAAGATTAATATTAATTTCTTCGTTAATTAAAATATCAGAAACATATTTTGAAGGTACATTTACCGTTAATTCAAAATTATCATCACTTATAAATGAACCCAATAGCATTCCAGGGTTAACCATTGTTCCCTCATTTATTTTAACGTCTATTAGTGACCCTTTAAATGGTGCATACATAAAATATTTATTGAGTCTTTCTTCAAGAGACTTAACTTTGTAGTATGCTGATTGTATACCTCTTCCTACAATGTAATATTTTTCTTTTTCTGAATTACTTTCAGGTAATTCACTAACAGATTTATTTACATTAAAATTTTTGAAATATGATTCCCAATTTTTGAAATTATCATTAAAATCAATTTTTATATCAGGTAAAACAGAAGCGATTAGATTTTGAAGTTCACTTCTGGCTTGCTTCACACTTGAATGGAATTCATCTGAGTTAACAGAAAAAATTATTTCGTTTTTTTTTAAAGAATTTCCTTCAACAAAAGTATTATCGTTAAAGTTTAATATTCCGCTAACCTCACTATAAAGGTTTATCCTGTTTTTTGACTTAACTCTTCCGTCAACTGAAAGATTGATTGGATTTATTGAATTTTGTACAGTAATTACCTTTACAAGTTTTGAAGATTCACTAACTAAGCTTTCCTCAACTTTATTGAAGTTCAAAATAAAATTTGATATTAGATAAGCAAAAGCAAGAACAAGTACTCCAGAACCAACAGAAATAATATATTTTTTCATATGTCCAAATAAAAGGCAAATTTAATACCAAAAACACTGATTTTTTATTGATGTATGTTAATTAATACATAAATTTTATTTAATTCGTAATATGACTTTTCAAAAAGAAATATCCGTAGGCCCATTCAATAGGGGTTTTCATATAATTACAAATCTGATTATTAATGAGTTACCAATTATGACAGGCATTGTAAATGTCTTTATTAAACACACATCTGCTAGTTTAACCATAAATGAGAATGCGGACCCAAGTGTTAGAGAAGATTTTGAAACTCATTTTAATATCATGGTTCCTGAAGACGGAGAATATTTTAAGCACACATTAGAGGGGCCCGATGATATGACTTCACATATAAAAAGTAGTTTGCTTGGCTCGTCCGTTTCATTTCCTGTTAAAAATGGCATTCCGCAGCTAGGTACATGGCAAGGAGTTTATCTTTGTGAGCACAGGAATCATGCATCAAAGAGAAGAATTGTTATCACTTTAATCGGAAATTAGTTAAGAAATATAGTCAAGTATTTTTTCAAGTTCTACTCCTCGTGATCCCTTGATCAATAAACTAGAGTGCTTAATTTTTTTGAACTCTTTATTATTTGACAATTCAATATAATTATGAGAGCTGATAAATTTATTTGAATAATTTGTTTTAGAAAAAATTTCACCAACAAGAAATACCCTTTCTATGTCAAGATTATTACAATAATCTACAATTTCTTGATGAAATTTATTTTCATCNCTACCTAGCTCAAACATATCACCAAGAATCAATACCTTATTTTCAAGTTCTGCATTTTGAAATGCTTTTATAGCCAAAAGCATGCTTGATGGATTAGCATTATATGCATCTAGAATTACATTATTCGAGTTAATTTTCAGAATTTGAGATCTGTTGTTTGAAGAAATGTAGTCCGAAATCCCATTTTTTACTTTTTCAACAGGTACACCTAAAAATATACCAATGGAAATTGCTGAAATAACATTAGGAATATTATAGTTTCCAAAAAGTGTGCTTTTGAAAGTATTATTGTTTANTTCNACAACTATGTTTGGGTTTTCCGCTTTAACTAAATAATTTAGGTCACCTGCTTCTTTTCCAAAACCAAACTTTTTCTTGTAATTGGACAAAATATGTTTTTGTTTTTCATCATCTGAATTATAAAAAATAAAACCAGAGCTTTCCGTTAAAAACTCATATAATTCAGACTTTCCTTTTATTACTCCTTCTTCACTTCCAAAACCCTCTAGATGGGCTTTGCCGAAGTTGGTTATATAACCATAATTAGGTTCGGCTATTTTGGATAACAATTCAATCTCACCAATATGATTTGCCCCCATTTCTATTACTGCAAATTCTGTGTTTTCAGAAATTTCTAATAGAGATAATGGAACACCGATATGATTATTCAAATTTCCTTTTGTACAATAGGTTTTAAAATGTGTTTTTAAGACAGAATTAATCAGTTCTTTAGTTGTAGTTTTACCGTTGCTTCCAGTAATGCCAATTATTTTAGTTTTAACTTTCTTTCTGTGGAAATTTGCAAGTTGTTGGAGAGTAGCTAACGAGTTATCAACTAGTATATAATTTTCTTTATTTTCAAAATATTTCTCTTCGTCAATAACTGCATACATTGCTCCATTTTCGATTGCAGATTTTGCGAATTGATTTCCATTAAAATTAGATCCTTGAAGGGAAAAAAATATGCAGTTATTTTTTATTTTTCTGGAGTCTGTAACAACACCTGAAGATTTCATAAATAATTCATGTAAATCTTGAATTGACATATAATAAATGTATAAAAAAAGCCCTAATTTATAATAGGGCTTTTTTAAAATTAAAAAATTCGTTTAATTTCTAGATCGTCTTTTCATGTCTAGTGATTTACCACCTAATCTTGACATTACACATCTGAATCCAATAAAATCAGTTGCCTGATCCTGATGATAAAATCTTCTTTGTGCTGGATCTAACCAGTAAGCTCTATCTTTCCAAGATCCACCTTTGTAAACTCTAACTTGATCACTNATCAGTGTAGTTTCACCAGAGTCTGAAATATTATTTAAGTTTGGAGATTTATACATTGTCTGAGTTTCACCATCTTCAGCATCAGCTCTATCGCTTCTAGCATCTTCTGAGCTAAAGCNTCTTGAAGACCTCATATCACCATCTCTAAAATTGATGTTATAACTTTTATCAAATTGAGTTCGGTTTTGAAGATCTGAATCCTCCAAATCCATTGATCTTATCTCACCTTCTCTTACAATTGCAACTCTTTTTCCATTTGAAAGAGTTTTATACTCGGTTTCTTCGGCTAATTCAACTTCACCTTCACCACTTATTACAAATTTCTTATAATCATTTCCTCTGTAGTAGTTGAAGTCATTAAATTCATCATCAACAATTGGTCTATATACATCAGCTACCCATTCAGCTACATTTCCTGCCATATCATACAAACCAAAAGCATTTGCATTGTAAGATCCAACTCTGTTAGTAATGTCAGCACCATCATCAGACCATCCGGCAATTCCTCCATAATCTCCATCACTATTTTTAAAGTTTGCTAGTTGATCTCCAAGGTTTTTTCTTTGACCTGTTCTGGTATATTGTCCTTGCCAAGGATATTTTTTTCTTGCTTGATAAACATTAAACTCTCTTACTTCTTTCAATCCAAGAGCTGCATATTCCCACTCTGATTCAGTAGGAAGTCTAAATTTTGGTGTAATTAATCCAGTTTCTCTGTTGGCTGATGAAGGAGCCATTGAGTCTGCCGAAACACCTTTAATATTAGCTATTCTGTTTGATTCTTTTCTGCTTGAGTTACCTTTGAGTAGTTCTGACCATCCTTCAATGTTATCTTCACCACCAAAACTTTTATTAGGAATTTGAACATATGCGTCCTGGTTGAAATTTCCAGATTTAATTAAACTATCATTATTAGCTATTTTACCTCCTTTATCTGTAAGTGTAGCTCCTTTTGAAAGCCATCCACTGTTTTCTAGAATTAACTCTTGATATCTGTCAGTTCTCCATTCAGCATATTCATAAGCTTGAACCCAGCTAACTCCTACAACTGGATAGTCTGAAAACGCAGGGTGTCTTAAATAACTGTTTACCATTTCTTCAGCATATCCAAGTTTGTTTCTCCAAACGAGTGTATCTGGTAACGCCCCTATATAAACATCATAATCTTCATTTCTTTTTAACCAATCGAGGTACTCAAGATACATAACGTTGGTAACCTCTGTTTGGTCCATGTAAAAAGATTGAACATGTTGCTGGTTAGGTGAGTTATTCCAGTCTCTCATGGGATCATCTTGAACTCGTCCCTTTGTGTAAGTACCACCTTCAACTAACACCATATTTGGAGGAGTTTGTTGTCCNTTATAGTTGGTATTGTACTGAAAACCACCTTTCTTATTATTTATAGCCCACCCAGTAGCGGATGATACATTTCTATTATTTGAAAATTGAGATTTGTTGCAACTTTCAAAGGAAAAAAGCATAACAAAGCTGAATAAAACTGCAGCGTAAAATTTAAATTTTCTTTTCATAGTAAATCTTTTTACTCATGTAGAGCTTCCAAATATAATAATTAATACTCATTTCACAATATATTTAATCATATTGATTTCTTTAATTTAACGGATAAGCAATCATTATATTATGTTATTTTTGCTAATTGTATAAGTCGTATAATATTTAAGGTAGTATAACGTTTTACATTTTATGAGAATTTTCACTTTATGCAGTCTCATTTTAATTTCTACAAATTTCTTTGCTCAATCTCTTAAAATTGATGTAGAATGGGACGGAGAAAAGTCTTATACTCTAGGCGGTAATACNTTTGTAGTCCCTGAAACTAAAAACTTTAAAAATAATTTTAGCTACGGAGATTATTTNAGAATTACGATGCAATGGGATAGTGATAAAATTATTGANGATTCATCTGTCGTAATTTCAAATATTTTATANGAAGATTTTGATTTAAATCNATATTCTGGATTGCAAAAGGTTAATTTTAACAACAACATGAACGTAAGGTTTAATTCGTCGATATCTGAGAGAAAAATATTTTCCTTTCTAGAACTTGATCCAATAATTTTTAAAAATGGGGTNTATAAAAAAGTTAAAAGCTTTGAAATTAGCTACAGATATTCTAATAATGTGAATAACAGAAAAAACTTGGTACAACCATCTGTTATGAGAAACGGAGATTGGTATCAGTTTTATGTACACGAATCAGGTATTCATAGAATTGACAGAAATTTTTTGGAAGGTNTGGGAATTGATGTNCAATCAATTGACCCTAGACGTATNAGGATTTTTGGCCATGGTGGTAAAATGTTAAAAATGCAAAATGAAGAAGATTTTCTANTTGACCCTGTTGAAAATGCAATCAAAATTATTGGCGAAGAGGATGGTAGTTTCGACTCAAGTGATTACATTCTTTTTTATGCAAGTGGTCCAAAAGGATATAATTCTGAGAACAATACAAACATCAATTTATTTGAGGATAAAACTTCCTATTTTTTAGCTATTGGATCTGAAAATGGAATACGAACGACNGAATTTATTGAGCCAAATGGAGAATCGGTTTTTTCAATTGATTATTACACGAACTATCAATTTCATGAAAATGATGATTATAATCTAGCTAAAATTGGAAGAAGATGGTTTGGAGACAGATTTGATTTCGAAAATGTCAAATCTTTTAGCTTTGATTTTGCTAATTTATTAGTTGATAAACCAGTAAGTTTGAAAATTAGTGCAGCTGCTACATCTGAAATAGTTACTACTATGTCTGTTGAATTAAACGGATCTCCTTTATCCACTATGATTTTTGGGCCAATTGGAGACCCAATTTTAGCAACAGGTGATAATTATATGTCAAACATTGATTTAAATTCATCTACCGCAAACTTATTATTGACATACAACAACAATGGAAACCCAGCTTCATCAGCATATTTAGATTATATNTCNATTGAGGCAAGCTCAAGTTTGAATTTCAGTGACGGACAATTAACTTTTTATAATAACGACTTGGATTTAGATTCGGAGATTGTAAATTATGAAATATCAAATGCTAATAATATTTCTAGTATTTGGAATATTTCAAATATTTCAAATATTTCAGAAATTTCTCCAAATCAGGAATCAGATTTTTCTTTTAAGTCAATCTTCTCGGCCTCAAATAAATTTATTGCATTTGATGATTCTAATTTTCTTGTACCAACANTNGAGGGAGATTCTCAAATACCTAATCAAAACATTAAAGAAAANATATTTATTAATTCNCAAAANGAAATTGAACCAGTTGANTATATAATTATTGCCAGATCNGATATGCTTTTGCAAGCAGAAAGATTGGCTGATATTAATAGGGAAGTTAATGGGCTAAATGTAAAAGTTGTTGAATTAAATAAAATTTACAATGAGTTTAGTTCTGGAAATCAAGATATCTCAGCTATTAGAAATTTTGTTAGATATGTGTACAACAATTCAAGTAATAACAATGCATTGAAATATCTCTGTTTGTTTGGTGATGCGTCTTATGATTATAAAGACAGAACACCTAATAACACAAATATAATCCCTTCATGGAATTCGCTCAATAGTTTTAGCCTCTCAAGCTCATATGTTTCTGATGATTTTTACGGAATGATGGATATTGGAGAAGGATTGATGACAAATTCAAATAAACTTGATATTGCTGTTGGTAGAATTTTAGCTGATTCCAATATTAGAGCAAGAGATTTGGTAGACAAAGTTGANACTTANTANAGTCAAAATTCTTTTAGTGAATTGGAGAAATAAACGATTATAGTTATTTCAGATGATGTAGATGANCCTTGGGAAAATATTATTCAATCAACTTCAAATGACATAGCAGACTTAATTTCTGAAAATAAGCCATTTTTTAATGCAAAAAAAATATTGGCTGACGCGTTTAATCAAGAAACATCATCTGGTGGTGAAAGATATCCTGATGTTAAAAATCAAATTATTAATGGGATGAAGCAAGGCGCATTAGTTGTAAATTACTTTGGACATGGTGGAGAAGATGGCCTAGCAAGGGAAAGAATATTTGATAAAATTGATGCAGAAGAAATTACAAACGATAAATTTAATTGTTTTGTTTCAGTCACCTGTGAGTTTACAAAATTTGACAACCCGAACAGAGAAACAGCTGGTGAATATTTGTATTGGAATAAAAATGGAGGTTCAATTGCACTTATAACAACGACTAGACAAATTTTTGTCTCGGTTGGAGTAAATTTTAATTTGACTCTTGAGAATTATTTATTTTCACTGGATTCGGATTCTTATGTTTCGATGGCAGAAGCTTTAAGACTAACAAAAATAGACCCTTCAATTTCAGCATCAGATCAAAGAAGATTGGTTTTTTTTATTGGTGATCCTGCAATGAAATTAGCTATTCCTGAACCTCAAATAATTATTACAAAAATTAATGATACTCCAATTAATGAATTTGATTCTAATATTCGAGGTCTTGATTTGGTAAATGTAAAGGGAAATATAATTGATTCTCAGGGACAGATAGCTAATGATTACCAGGGAGAATTAACCGTAACTTTTTATGATAAAGAAATTGATAGAACAACATTAGGGAATGATGGTACAACTGATAACCTTGGGAATCAAATTTTATTGAATTTTAAAACCTTGGGAGAAACTCTTTTTAGAGGTAAGTCAAGTGTTGTAGATGGAGAGTTTGATTTTGATTTTATTGTTCCCAAAGATGTTGGAATGGAAGTAGATTTTGGAAAATTCAGTTTTTATTCAAAACAATACAATAGTTTAAAAGATAATAATGGATATGATCTTACGGTTAGAGTTGGAGGTATCAATGAAAATGCTGAGGAAGATAATCTTGGTCCAGAAATAGAGTTATTTATGAATGACGAATCCTTTATTAACGGTGGAATTACTAACGAAAACCCAAATTTGATTGTGAAAATTTTTGACGAGAATGGAATTAATACTTCAAGTGGAGTTGGTCATGATATTGTAGCAACGATAGATTCAGATCAGGCTAATTCTTACATATTAAATGATTATTACCAGGCAAATATTGATGATTTTCAGAATGGAACTATAAATTTCCCTCTCAATAATATCAGTGCCGGAGTTCATACCCTTAAATTAAAAGCATGGGATGTTTATAATAATTCTTCTGAATCTGAAATCGAATTTATGGTGTTTGATGAAGATGAAGATTTAGTAATTGATAATGTTTTGAATTATCCGAATCCCTTTATTGATTACACAGAATTTTGGTTTAACCACAATAGTTCTACTCCTTTGAACGTTACAATACAAATATTTACTGTTTCAGGAAGATTGGTGAAAACGATGTTTGGAGCAACTGATTCATCTGGAAATAATAGTTTCTCGAGAGATTTTTACTGGGACGGTAGGGATGATTTTGGAGACAAAGTTGCTAAAGGTGTTTACATATATAAATTAAGTGTAAGGTCTGAAGCACTAAATAAAAGTGTATCAAAAATCGAAAAACTTGTAATACTATAAAACAGTATATTTGCTAACTATTATGAAAATGAAAAAACACATATTATTCTTTATAGCAGTTTTTTTTGCTTTAAAAATAAACTCTCAAACATCCACGGAAATTATTCCTAATCCTAATGATAGCAGGGTTATCACCACTGGTGTTCCATTTCTTTTAATTGCATCTGATGCTAGGGCTGCAAGTATGGGTGATATGGGTGTTGCAACCTCAGTTGATACATATTCACAATTTTGGAATCCTTCGAAATATGTCTTTTCAGAAACTAAATCTGGATTTGGACTCAGTTATACTCCTTATCTAAGTAAATTGGTAAATGACATTTCTCTTGGAAATTTAACTTATTTCAATAGAATTAATGANAGAAGCGCATTTGCAGTAAGTTTAAGATATTTTTCTTTAGGTGAGATTGAAATTATTCAAGATGAATTTTCACAAGCTTTAATTGAAAAACCTAATGAGATGACAATGGATATTTCATACTCACTTAGATTGGCAGATCAATTTTCAATGGGTGTCGCACTTCGTTATTTAAGATCTGATTTAAGAATTCAAGCAGTTGATGAAACTGCAAAAGCTGCCAGTTCATATGCTGTTGATATTTCTGCTTATTACCAGGGTGAAGAACAAACATATGGTGATGTTGATGGTAGATGGAGGGCCGGTATGATTATTCAAAACCTTGGTCCAAAAATAAAATATGATGAATCTGGTTCTGAGACTTTTTTACCTACTAATCTTAGAGTTGGTGGTGGATTTGATTTTCTGTTAGATCAATATAACAAAGTTGCAGTTACTGCAGAGGTTACGAAATTATTAGTCCCCACCCCTCCATTATACGGAACATTTACTGATTACATTGATAACAATCAAAACGGAGTTTTTGATGAGGGTGATGAGCAGTCAGGCAACTCCTACACAGGAATTGTTGACGGTCAGTCTACTGATGTTGATTTTTTGTCTGGTGTTTTTCAATCTTTTTCAGATGCTCCAGGTGGATTTAGTGAAGAATTAAAAGAATTTACTTGGGCTCTTGGTGCTGAATATGTTTATGATGATTCTTTTGCCTTAAGAGCTGGATATTTTAACGAAAGTGAGGATAAAGGAGCAAGAAAATTTTTAGCTCTTGGTGCTGGTTTTAAGTTTTCTGGAACTAGAGTAGATTTATCATATCTTTTCTCTGCCTCTAAGGTTCCAAGCCCCCTTGAAAATACTCTAAGATTTTCTCTTACCTTTGATTTCGGCTCCAACTCATATTTAGAATACTAGTTTTTCTTGTTAAAATATTTTATTTTGTCTTTTGCAATGGACAATCTATGTCTTATTTTTGTGGATTCAATACTAACCTATGAAGAAAATCACTAAAGACACATATTTATCTTGGTACGAGGATATGTTATTTTGGAGAAAGTTTGAAGATAAACTAGCTGCGGTTTACATACAGCAGAAAGTTAGAGGGTTTTTACACCTTTACAATGGCCAAGAAGCTGTCCTTGCAGGTTCTCTTCATGCCATGGACTTATCCAAGGATAAGATGATTACAGCTTACAGAAATCATGTTCAACCAATCGGAATGGGAGTTGACCCAAAAAGAGTTATGGCTGAATTATATGGTAAAGCGACTGGTACTTCTCAAGGTTTGGGAGGTTCTATGCATATATTCTCCAAGGAACATCGATTTTATGGAGGTCATGGTATTGTTGGTGGGCAGATTCCACTTGGTGCTGGTATAGCATTTGGTGATAAATATCATGGGAGTGATGCTGCAACTCTATGCTATTTTGGTGATGGTGCTGCGAGACAGGGATCATTACATGAAACATTCAATTTGGCGATGTTGTGGAAACTACCAGTGGTGTTTATATGCGAAAATAATGGCTATGCTATGGGGACATCTGTTGAAAGAACATCTAATACAACTGATATNTGGAAATTAGGTTTAGGTTACGAAATGCCATGTGGGCCAGTTGATGGTATGGATCCTGTAAAGGTTGCAAAGGCTGTAGACGAAGCTATATTAAGAGCCAGAAATGGTGATGGGCCAACTTTCTTAGAAATGAAAACATATAGGTATAGAGGCCATTCAATGAGTGATGCCCAACATTACAGAACAAAGGATGAAGTTGCAGAGTACAAAAAAATTGACCCTATTACTAAGGTCAAGGAACTTATTCTAAAAAAGAAATANGCAACACAAAAACAAATAGATGAAATTGATTTAAGGGTAAAAGATATGGTTAAAGAATGTGAAAAATTCGCTGAAGAATCTTCCTATCCTGAAAAAAATATTATGTATGATTCTGTTTACGAACAGGATAATTATCCATTTTTAAAACATAAAATTTAATTATGGCTGAGTTAATTAAAATGCCTCGCTTGAGTGATACCATGGAAGAAGGAACAGTTGCAACCTGGTTTAAAAAGGTAGGTGATACTGTACAGGAGGGAGAGATTTTAGCCGAAATTGAAACCGATAAGGCAACCATGGAATTTGAATCATTCTATGAAGGTACCTTGTTATACATTGGAATTCAGGAAAATGAAACCGCAAAAGTTGATGCTCCTCTTGCTATTATTGGAAATCCAGGTGATGATATTGAGTCTATTTTAGGCGGTGGTANAGAATCAGTTGTAGAAGATAAAAGTGAGATTTCAGAACCAGAAGACCCACCTATTGAACAAACTCAAGATATTGAAATACCAGAAAGTGACGATGTTCACGTTGTTTCAATGCCTAGATTAAGTGATACTATGGAGGAAGGAACAGTTGCATCCTGGTTCAAAAAAGTTGGTGATGAGGTTGANGAGGGCGAGATTTTAGCTGAAATTGAGACAGATAAAGCTACAATGGAATTTGAGTCTTTTTACTCAGGAACATTACTTCACGTTGGTCTAGCCGAAGGAGATTCNGCAAAAGTTGATTCATTACTTGCTATAATTGGTCCAAAAGGTACAGATGTTAATCCTTATTTAAGCGGCAGTAAAAAAACTGCAGAAAAACCAAAAACTCAAGAAGCTGTTCAAGAAGTTATTGAGACTAAGTCTGAGAAAAAAATTGATGATTCATCAAAAACTACAACAAAAACAGATCGGATTTTTATTTCACCATTGGCTAAAAAATTAGCTAAGGAAAAGAACCTTGATATTTCAATGATTCAAGGAACTGGTGACAGCGGAAGAATTATTAAAACTGACATTGAAAACTATAAAGAACCATCGATTGTTCAGCCAGTTACTAATATTGTTTCAGATTCCAATGTTATTCAAGACTATACTGAGGTTAATCACTCTCAAATGAGAAAGGTTATCGCTAAAAGACTGTCTGAATCTAAATTTTCAGCACCTCATTATTATTTAAATATTGAGCTTGATATGTCTGAAACTATCGCGTTTAGAAAACAGTGTAATTCAATCCCAGATACAAAAATCTCATTCAACGATATTATCATAAAAGCTTGTGCTGTTGCTTTAAGAAATAACCCGAGTGTAAATTCTCAGTGGTTTGATGACAAGATTAGATATAATAATTTTGTCAATATAGGAGTTGCAGTAGGGGTAGAGGATGGTTTAATAGTCCCAGTATTAAAAAATGCTGATAAAATGAGTGTTGCAGACATTAGCAATTCAGTCAAGGAGATGGCAGGTTTAGCAAGGGATAAAAAACTTACACCTGATATGATGCAGGGTAGTACTTTTACAATATCAAATCTTGGGATGTTTGGTATCGAAAGTTTTACTTCAATAATTAATCCACCAAATTCAGTAATTCTTTCGGTTGGTGCAATTGTTCAGAAGCCTGTTGTCAAAGAGGGAGAAATTGTTGTAGGAAATACTATGAAATTAACTTTGGCATGTGATCACAGAGTTGTTGACGGATTGACTGGGGCTAAATTTTTACAAGCTCTAAAGCCTCTTATTGAAAATCCATTATCAATGCTAATTTAGCAATATCAAAATGTCTAAAAATATAATCATTACAGGTACTAGTTCGGGTATTGGCTTTGAACTAGTGAACATTTTTTCAAAAAAAAATCACAGAGTTTTAGCTTTATCAAGAGATAATTCTAAGTTAAGAGAGTTAAAATTAGATGGTGTTGATGCGATTGATTTTGATTTAAATCATAATGATTATGNAAAAATAAATGAGTTTTTAAAAAAAGCTGAAAAAATTGATATTTTAATCAACAACGCNGGTTATCTTGTAAATAAACCTTTTAAAGAAACTACTCTTGAGGATTTTCAAATGGTATATTCCACAAATGTTTTCTCGGTTGCAATGCTTATCAAAAATACAATCGATTTTATGGAATCAGGTTCTAATGTTTTAAATATTAGTTCTATTGGTGGTATCCAAGGAAGTGTAAAATTTCCAGGTCTTTCAGCTTACAGCTCAAGTAAAGGAGCATTGAATATTTTAACCGAAATGTTAGCNGAGGAATATAAAGATCGAGGAATTCACTTTAATTCTCTTGCTTTAGGTTCAGTTCAAACTAAGATGTTAGAAAAAGCTTTTCCAAATTTTACAGCTTCCACTTCAGCGTTAGAAATGGCAGAATACATATATAATTTTTCTACCAATGGTTACAGGTTGATGAATGGAAAAGTTATATCAGTTTCATCGACCACCCCGTAAATGGAACAAATATTTGATAAAATACCTAAATCTTCAGTAGAGTATGTAAGGGATCTTATTTCCTCTGAAAATATCATTTTTAAATTAAAAAAATCAAGAAGAACTAAACATGGTGATTTTTCAATCAAAAAAAATGGATTGGTGATTATCACTATAAATGAAGATTTAAATGCTTACAGATTTTTGATAACATTAATTCATGAAATATCTCATTATTTCTCTGTCAAAAACTATGGTGTACATATTAAACCCCACGGGATTGAATGGAAAAATACTTTTAAAAAACTATTACTTCCTATAATAAATAAAGATATTTTTCCGGATAAAATATTAAAGTTTCTTTCTAATTATGCTAAAAATCCAAAAGCATCAACTGATTCGCATTCTGATTTAAGTCTTGCCTTAAATAATTATAATATCAGTAAGTCAAAATATGTTTTTAATCTCAATAATGGTGAAATTTTTAGAGCTTCAAACAAGAGAAAATATAAAATGATAAAAAAATTAAGAAAAAGGTATGAATGTATGGACGTATCAAGCAAAAAACTATATTTGTTTAACCCAAATGCTGTAGTTGAAGAGATTATTTATGAGTGATAAAAATAAAATTAGAGTTGCCGTGAGTGGATATTTTGATCCGATACATGTTGGTCATTTAGAATATTTAAAGATGGCTAAAGAATTAGGTGATTCTTTGGTTGTTATTGTGAATAATAACCATCAATGTAAGCTAAAAAAAGGGAAGCCTTTTATGGATCAGAATGACAGGCTTGAAATCGTTAAAGCTTTAAGATTTGTTGACGAGGTTTTTCTTTCAATTGATAAAGACAGAACTGTATGTAAATCTCTTGAGGCCGTAAGACCAAATATATTTGCAAATGGTGGAGACAGGGCAACAAGTGAAGTTCCTGAGACACCTATTTGTAAAAAATATAACATTAAAATGGTTGATGGACTTGGTGATAAGATAAGAAGTTCCTCTAACCTTACTGGTTTAAAAGAAATTAAGTAGCTATTTCTTTTGATACATTTTTCTCACTTTTTTATATAAATTAGATGAGTAGACAAAGTCGGTAACTGCCTGATTATCCGTTTTAAATATATTTGATTTGCTACCTTCCCATTCTAAAATTCCGTTTTTTAGAAATATGATTTTTTCCCCTATTTCCATTACTGAATTCATATCGTGAGAATTTATTATTGTAGTTATATTTCTCTCTTCAGTAATTTCTTTAATCAAATTATCGATTACAATAGCTGTTTTGGGATCTAAACCAGAATTTGGTTCGTCACAGAACAAATACTCGGGATTATTGACAATTGCTCTTGCAATTGCAACTCTTTTTTGCATTCCTCCGGATGCTTCACTAGGCATCTTCTTATTGCTGTTTTCTAACTCAACTCTTTTGAGTACCAGGTTCACTCTGTCAAGCATTTCATCAAAAGGAAGATTTTTAAACATCTTCAAGGGAAACATAATATTTTCTTCAATTGTCATAGAATCAAAAAGTGCACTTCCTTGAAATACTGTGCCTATTCTCGATTTTAGTTCCATCTTTTGATTATCGTTCATTTTTTCAAAATCTCTGTCGTTAAAAATGATTTTTCCTGAATCGTGTTTATGTAAACCTAGTAGGCATTTCATAAAAACTGTTTTACCAGAACCAGTTTGACCAATAATTAAACTGGTTTTTCCCTTTTCAAATTCACACGAGATTCCCTTGAGAACAGGTTTTTCATTAAATGATTTTTTTATGTTTTTAACCCTTATCATTATCCTAGCAACATTTGAGTTATTAAAAAGTTAAAAACAACAATTGAAACACTGGTCCATATAAATGATTTAGTACTTGCTTTACCAACCTCGAGTGCTCCACCCTTCATATAATAACCATGAAAGGATGGTACAGTTGCTAAAATAAAAGCAAAAACAAAACTTTTAATAAAAGCATAAGTCATATGAAATGGAANAAAGTCGGTTTGTATTCCTTCAATAAATGCACTCATTGTACTGTAGCCGCCATATACACAAGCAATCATACCACCCAATATTCCTAAAAACATTGCGATCGAAATTAAAAATGGATATAAAAGTAATGCAATAACTTTAGGAAACACTAAGTAGTTAATTGAGTTAATCCCCATTACCTCCAAAGCATCAATTTGTTCTGTTACTCTCATTGACCCAATACTTGAAGTAATAAACGACCCTACTTTACCTGCCATAATAATAGAAATAATTGTTGGTGCAAACTCAAGTATAATAGTTTCTCTAGTAGCAAATCCAACCAAATAATCAGGGTAGAAAGAACCTGTCATACTTAATGCTAATTGAATTGTAATTACACCTCCGATAAAGAAAGAAACAAATGAAATAATTCCTAATGAATTTACTACGGTGTCTTCAGTATCTTTTAAAATAAGCTCTTTCATCACCTTCCATTTGGTAGGTTTATGAAGCATTTTTTGCAACATAATTATATATAAGCCAATGTTATGAAAAAAATTCATTTAGAATTTATTGAAAAATTAATTTACAATAATTTAACAATAAAGTCTATGTAGAATACCTATTTTTATATTTTAAATTTTTTTATGATAAGGTTTATTTTACTCTTTTCTTTTTCATTTCTTTTATCCTGTTCTTCAGACAATAAGAATTTAGAAAAACCAAAACTAGTTGTTGCAATTGTTGTTGATCAAATGCGTTACGATTTTTTAGAAAATTTATCACATAGATTTTCTGAAAATGGTTTTAATCGATTAATTAATGAGGGTTATAATTGTAAAAACAACTTCTTTAACTATGTACCCACAGTTACTGGCCCTGGACATTCTTCGGTGTCTACCGGATCGACTCCAATGACTCATGGAATAGTCGGGAATAACTGGTATGATAGAGAAAAAAGTAAATCTATCTACTGCACTGATGATAGTAATTATGATCATATAGGTGGTGACGATTATTCTGGGAATAAATCCCCAAACAATTTATTGGTTGAAACATTTGCTGACATTAATAAATATTACAACCCAGAGGCAAAGACAATCTCTGTTGGCATTAAAGACAGAGGATCAATTTTAATGGGTGGAAAAAATGCTGATGCAGCGTATTGGTATTATGGAAAAGAAAGGGCGCAATGGATTACTAGCACCTATTATATGCAAAAATTACCATCTTGGGTTGAAAATTTCAATATGGAAGATAATTTAGAAAAATACCTAGAAGAATGGGTGCCACTTTATGAAATTTCAACCTATGATAATTTTGAAATTGACAATAATAATTTTGAAAAATTATTCAAAGGAAAAGATGATTCAGCGTTTCCATATGACACAAAATCTTTGATGAAACATAATGATTGTTTTGATATGATAAAGGAAACGCCTTATGGAAATGAAATGACTACTGATTTTGCAATGGAAGCAGTAATAAATGAGAAGTTAGGTAAAAGAGGTGTAACTGATGTATTAANTATCAGCTATTCTTCAACAGATTATATTGGTCACAGTTTTGGGGTGGCATCTGTAGAAACTCAGGACACATATATCCGTCTAGACAAAGAAATCGAAAAACTTTTATTGTTTTTAGATAATGAACTTGGTGAAAATCAATACACGTTATTTTTGACCGGTGATCATGGTGTGCTTGAAATACCTGCGTTATTAAGTAGTAATGGATTTGATGCAATGTCAATTAGCGAAAAGGATATGAAAAGAGATGTTTTAAAACAGCTTGAAACTGTTTTAAAAACCAATGTAAAAAGTATAATTAGTGATGTAGATAATAATCAAATCTATCTTAATGATGAAGTAATTGGTAAGCTAGGTCTAAGCAAAAATGAGGTTATAACTGAGATTATTAAAGTGTTAGAGTCTTTTGATTTTATTTCTAATGCCTATTCAAGTAATTATATATTGAATTCCAAAGATCTTAATGGATATGAAAAATTGATTCAAAATGGTTTTCATGAAAAAAGAAGTGGAGATGTGGCATTAATCCTTAAGCCTAATGTTATTTTCTATGACGGAAAAGGGACCACGCATGGTTCTGGGTATAATTATGACACTCATGTNCCTCTAATATTTTTTGGTTCAGGAATCAGAAATGGTGAAACGGAAAGGATAACCGAAATTCCAGATATTGCCCCAACAATTTCAAAGATATTGGGACAAAAAATGAAAAATTCAACAGGGAAGTCTTTAGATTTTATTTTTGATTAATATCTCTATTAAGCTTATTAATGTAGTATAGAATATTTTCCTTTCCAATATGTTTTGTACTTGATGTAAGAAATATTTCAGGTAAATATTCCCAGTTTTCTAATATTACACTCTTGTAATTTTTTATTTTTTCCTCAATACCACTATTTGGATTTCCATCCTGTTTTAATTTATCAATTTTGGTAAATACTATTGAAAAGGCAATTTTATTTATCGTTAGCCAACGCATAAATTCAATATCAATTTTTTGAGCCTCATGTCTAACATCGACTAATATAAAAGCTGAAATCAATTGATTTCTGTTAATAAAATAGTCGGTAATCAGTTTTTGAAAATTTTTCTTTTCAGATTTTGAAGCTCTAGCATAACCATAACCAGGTAAATCAACTAAATGCCAAGACGAGTCAATTAAAAAATGATTAATTAGTCTGGTTTTTCCAGGTTTAGACGAAGTTTTTGCTAGTTTTTTATTGTTGGTCAACATATTTATTAAAGATGATTTTCCAACATTACTTCTGCCGATAAATGCATATTCAGGCAAATCACTTTTTGGGCAATCTTTGGCGTTTTGATTGCTTACAATAAATTTCGCACTTTTAATATTCATTATTTTACGGTAATTTTTGAAGTGAGCCAATCAATAAGGATGGCATTAAATTTACCTGGATGCTCCATCATTGGTGCATGACCACATTTATCAATCCAAAAAAGATCAGAATTTGGAAGAAGTTTATGGAATTCATCCGCAACTTCGGGTGGGGTTACATTATCGTTTTTCCCCCAGATTATACATGATGGGAGTTTCATTTTTGGTAAATCCTCTGCCATATTGTGTCTAATTGCGCTTTTAGCCATAGCTAAAATTTTAATAAGCTTATTTCTGTCATTTACTGTTTTAAAAACATCATCAACAAGCTCCTTTGTTGCTGTTTTGGGATAATAAAAAACCTCTTCAACCTTTTTCTTTATAACATTGTAGTCACCTCTNTTGGTGTACCCACTTCCCATGCCTTTTTCATAAAGTCCAGAGCTTCCAGTAAGAATTAGTCCCTTGGCTTTATTAAAAAGTTTTGTGTAGTAAAGACCTATATGTCCTCCCAGTGAATTGCCCATTAAGACAAAATCCTTGATTTTTTTATGGATTATGAATCTATCTAAAAATTTAGCTAATTCTTTTACTGAGGTTTTAAGTAATGGAAGATCGTATATGGGTAGGACGGGCATAATAACCTTAAAATTTCTATCTCTGAAAAAATTTGTAACCTCGTTAAAATTACTAAGATTACCCATCAATCCGTGAAGAACAATTATAGGGAAGCCTTCTCCTTCTTCTATATATTTATAGCCATTTTCTTCAATTAAATTAAAATTCATTTTCAAAAATTTAATTCAAAATTAGTCAAATTTATTTACAAACTAATATTTAAAATCACTGATTAACAATTAATCAACAACGGGTGTTAATTACTTACAGTAAAAATATAACCACTTGTTTATCAGTAGTTTAGCTATTTTTTTTATTTAATATGTGGGTAAAATCTTAAGCAAATCCTAATTTTATTAACAATGTGGTAAAATGTGGTAAAATGTGGTAAAATTTTTAGTAAATTTGAGATTACATAACTGAGAAATACTTTGAACTATTTAATTGGAACATACGAGTGCAAAATTGATGTGAAAGGAAGGTTGTTAATTCCTTCAGCATTTAAAAAACAGTTAGCCTCAGTGGTTAAGAAAGGTTTTGTACTCAAAAGAGCAGTTTTTCAAAATTGCCTAGAGCTATATCCATTAAATCAATGGGAGGAGCTTATCACTAAGGTGAATTCACTAAATAGATTTAAGAAAAAAAATAATGATTTCATTAGAAGATTTACCGCAGGGGTAAAATTCGTTGAACTGGATGGTAACGGACGGTTGTTAATACCTAAAGATCTTATTGAATTTTCAAATATTAGTAAGGAGGTCACTCTTTCCACATCAGTGAATATTATTGAAATATGGGATAGATCTAGTTATGAAAAAGCAATTGCTGACTCAAGAGATGATTTTGCTAAGCTAGCCGAGGAAGTTATGGGAGGTGATGAAGAGTAGTTATCATTTACCGGTATTACTGGAGGAGTCAATTAATGGTTTAAAAGTATATCCGAAAGGAGTTTATGTAGATGCAACTTTTGGAGGAGGCGGTCACAGTTATGAAATATTGAAGAATCTTTCGAATGAGGGTAGTTTAATTTCCTTTGATCAAGATCCAGATTCAATCAATAATACTTTCGACGAAACTAATTTTTATTTCGTCAATGAAAATTTTAAACATATGAAGAGATTTTTAAAAAATTTAGGGTTTTCAAAAGTTAATGGAATTCTTGCTGATCTTGGAGTGTCCTCGTTTCAAATTAATACCCCAGAAAGAGGATTTTCATATAGATATAATGCTGGCCTTGACATGAGAATGAATAAAAAAAATGACATCTGCGCAATGAAGGTTGTTAATGAATATTCATTAGAAAAACTGAGTAAAGTATTATTCGAATACGGAGATTTAAAAAATTCAAAAAAAATATCAAATCAGATTTTTACCGCTAGATCTAAAGAAAAAATAAAAACAACTTTTGATTTAAATAAAATATTAAGTCCACTATTCCCTGAAAGGTATTTAAATAAAAATCTTTCAAGAATTTATCAAGCTATAAGAATCGAAGTTAATAAAGAGCTTGATGTTTTAAAGACATTTTTGGAACAATCTAGTCAATTATTAGTTCCAGGAGGTAGGCTATGTATCATCTCATATCACTCACTGGAGGATAGACTTGTTAAACGATTTATTAATAATGGAAGTTTTTCAAATCATAAAGAAAAAGATTTTTACGGGAATTTTTCAGTTCCCTTCAGGAAAGTTGGAAAAATGATTCAACCTTCAGGCTCAGAAATTAAAGAAAATATTAGAGCAAGAAGTGCAAAGTTAAGAATTGCAGAAAAGATTTAAGTATATGAAAAGAAGAATATTTAACATANTGGGAGGGTCTTTTTTAGTCGATGAAAAATCCGCNTCAAATTGGNTGTACATTTTTCTTTTTCTAATACTCGCTCTNATTATGATATCATCTTCACATTCAATTGATAAGAAAGTTTATAAAATAGCTGCACTTAACGAAGAAATTAAATCGTTGAGATCTGAGTTTGTTGATACAAGAACCAGATTGATGACTTATAAAATGGAATCTTCGGTTAAAAATAGATTAGTTGAGCAAGGAATAAAATCATCGAAAACACCACCCGTCAAAATTATAATCAATGTCAGTAACTAAGAAAAAAATAACGAATAGACTTTATGTTATCAGCTTGTTTCTGATCGTTATTATTTTCTCCATTGTTTTCAAGATTATTGACTTGCAATTCTTTCAAGGTGACTATTATATCAGTATTTCTGAAAAGAGAGAATTTAAAAACATTGAAATCCCTGCAAACAGAGGTAATATTTATTCAGATTCTGGAAAATTACTTGCTAGTTCGGTTCCAAAATATGACATCAGATTTGATGCTTTAGCTCCAAGTGATACAAACTTTAATAAATATGTAGATCTTTTAGCATCAGAACTTGCCATCTATTTCGGAGAGTCGTCTGAAAAATATTCCAATAAATTAAGACAGGCTCGAAAAGATAAAAACAGATATTTACTGATTGCTAGAAATTTAGGTTATCTAGATTTTAAGAAATTTAAAAATTTCCCATTATTTAATTTAGGTGGTTTTCGTGGTGGCTTCATCACTGAGCAATACACCAAAAGAGACTATCCAATTGGTGGAATTGCCCAAAGAACAGTTGGNTATGAAAGATATGATGACTTTGGAAATGCAATGAGACCAGGGCTNGACGGNGCTTTTGGGCCAAAATATCTAAAAGGGGAAAATGGAATAAGATTTTCTCAAAAAATAGGCCTNGGNCAGTGGAAGCCAGTATTAGATTATAATGAAAANGAACCAAGGGATGGTTATGATTTACATACCACATTAAATATNGAAATCCAAGATTTAGCCCATCATTCACTTTTACGTCAATTAGAGTTTTATGAAGCTGAACATGGAAGTGTGGTTGTAATGGAAACTAAAACCGGAGAAATTAAGGCAATTTCAAACTTAGGAAGAACTTCAGAAGGTAAGTATTATGAAAAATTAAATTATGCTGTTGGTGAATCTCATGAACCGGGATCAACATTTAAGCTAATGGCTATGGTAAGAGCTCTTGAAGATAAAGTAATTGACACTTCAGATGTAATTGACACAAAAAATGGAATCNTAAGTTTTTACGGAAGAAAAGTTAGNGATTCAAAAAAAGGTGGATATGGAAAAATATCCGCAGCCAGAGCATTTGAGGTGTCATCAAATACAGCATTGGTTCAAATAATTAATGATAATTATCAGGATAAGCCTGAGAAATTTGTTGAAGGTCTGTTCGATATGAAGATAAATACTCCTTTGGGCTTACCAATATTGGGTGAGGGAGTACCAAAGTTTACGCATCCAAATGACAAAGTAAATTGGGACGGATTAGATCTTCCATGGATGGCGTTCGGATACGGAATTTCCCTCACACCCCTTCAAACCTTAACATTTTATAATGCTATTGCTAATAATGGAGTAATGGTGAAGCCAAGATTTATAAAGGAGGTAAAGCAATTTGATCAGGTAGTTGAAAAGTTTGACACTGAGATAATTTCAAATTCAATATGTAGTCAAGAGACAATTGATAAGGTGAAAAATATGATGAAAAATGTTGTAGAAAAAGAGCACGGTACAGCCCATAATATTTATTCTGAAGACTTTTCAATGGCTGGAAAAACAGGTACATGTCAGACTGAATATTGGAAATCGGAAGGATTATATATATCNTCTTTTGCTGGNTATTTNCCNNCTGATAATCCNAAATATTCATGTATAGTNGTCATCCATAAGCCAAANAAGANNAAGGGTTATTANGGTAATGTAGTTGCAGCNCCAGTATTCAAGGAAATTGCACAAAAGATATATTCGAATATTCCAAATGTGGAAAGTTATGACGAGTTGAAATTTGAGGTCCAAAATCAAAGAATTAAGGATGAAGTTATCGTAAATCTTGAAAATATGATAATGCCAGATATTTCTGGTTATGAGCTTATGGATGTAATTCCATTGATAGAAAATGCCGGATGTCAGGTATTAGTCGAAGGAAATGGCAACAGAATTAAACAATTGACTAAAGCAGGAACAAAATTAAAAAAAGGTCAAACTGTAAAAATAAATTTGAGTTGAAGCTATTAAGAGAAATATTATATAAAGTAGAAATTAATTCGGTTGTAGGTAATACTTCTTTATCAATTAATAAAATTGAATTTGACTCAAGATTAATAAGCGATGGTGATATGTACATTGCCATTACCGGAGTAAATGTTGACGGTCATAGTTTCATATCACAAGCAATTAAAAACGGTGCAAACTGTATTGTTTGTGAAAAAATTCCTGATAATAAAACTGATGGAGTTGTCTATGTTAATGTCAAATCATCAAGAAAAGCTCTAGCAATTATTTCATCAAATTATTTTGACAACCCATCTTCCAAATTAAACTTAATAGGAGTTACAGGAACAAACGGAAAGACAACTATTGCTACTTTATTGTTTGATTTATACACAGAGCTAGAAATAAAATCAGGATTAATTTCAACTGTTAAGATTTCATATGATAATAAAAATTTTCAGGCTAATCAAACTACTCCTGATTCACTTTCGATAAATAGATTTTTAAGTGAAATGGTCAATTCAAATGTTAGATACTGCTTTATGGAGGTCAGTTCACACGGAATTGATCAAAATAGAACAGACGGATTGGTTTTTAAGGGTGGTATTTTTACAAATTTGACTCATGATCATCTTGATTATCATGAAAGTTTTGAAAATTATCGAGATACAAAAAAACAATTTTTTGATTCATTAAGTAATAACTCATTTGCCTTAACTAATAATGATGATAANAATGGTATGGTTATGCTTCAAAATACAATAGCTGACAAATACACCTATTCTTTAAATTCTGTTTCAGATTTCAAAGCTAAAATTTTAGAATCTTCTTTTGATGGTATGCTTCTAAAAATAAATAGCACTGAATTTTGGTCAAAATTAGTTGGAAAATTTAATGCATATAATATACTATCTGTTTACTCAGCTGCATCAATTCTAGGCTTACCTAAAAACGAACTTCTTAAAGCTATGAGTTCTTTAGATGCAGTAGCTGGAAGATTCCAATTCTATAAAAAAAATAAAATTACCGCTATCGTTGATTATGCTCACACACCAGATGCGCTTGAGAATATATTAAAATCAATAAATGAGATTAAAACTTCAGATAATAATTTGATAACAGTTGTTGGATGTGGTGGGAACAGAGATAAATCAAAAAGACCATTGATGGGTGATATAGCTAGTAATTTGAGTTCAAAAGTGATTTTTACAAGTGACAATCCAAGATTTGAAGATCCAGAAATTATAATTGAAGAAATGATTAGCGGAGTTAGATCTACGAATTCAAATAAAACAATATCGATATCAAACAGAAAAGAAGCTATTAAAGCAGCGTGTCAATTTGCTCGTACAAATGATATTATTCTAGTAGCAGGAAAAGGACATGAGTCATATCAAGAAGTAAAAGGTGTTAGAAGTGACTTTGACGACTTTGAAATAGTTAAGGAATTATTAAACCAAAAAAATTAAAATATGCTTTATTATTTTTTCGAATATTTAGAAAGTCAATATCAAATTCCTGGAGCATCATTATTTACCTATATTTCCTTTAGAGCTGCAGCTGCTATCATAACTTCACTTTTAATCTCAACAATTTTTGGTAAAAGAATAATTGATTTTTTAAGAAAAAAACAAATTGGAGAATCAATTCGAGATCTGGGATTAGAAGGTCAAATAGAAAAAAAGGGTACACCAACAATGGGTGGATTAATCATCATTTTAGCCACAATTATTCCTGTATTTCTTTTTGCAAACCTAAATAACATATACATCATTTTATTAATTGTGACTTTACTATGGATGGGTGTCATTGGTTTTGTAGACGATTATATAAAGCTATACAAAAATGACAAAGAAGGATTGAGAGGTAAATATAAAATTATCGGCCAGATTTTATTGGGTTTATTTATAGGAGCTACTCTGTTTTTTCATCCTGATGTAACTGTAAAAGATCAAAGTCCATTTGGTATTGAACTTCAATCAGTTGATAATCTTTCTGAGTATAAGTCTACCGAAACGACTATTCCATTTGTTAAAGATAATGTTTTTAATTACTCAGATTTAATTACATGGATAGATCCAAGTTTAGAATCATATACTTGGATTGTGTTTATATTTTTTGTTGTACTAATTATTGCGGCTGTTTCGAATGGAGCCAATTTAACAGATGGGTTGGATGGGCTTGCAGCTGGTTCATCCGCAATAATTGTTTTAACTCTAGGTGTCTTNACGTGGGTGTCAGGAAATATCATCTTCTCAGATTATTTAAATATAATGTACATACCAAGGGTCGGTGAAATAACAATTTTTATAGGTGCTTTTGTCGGAGCGCTTGTNGGATTCTTGTGGTATAATACTTATCCAGCCCAGGTCTTTATGGGTGATACTGGAAGTTTGACAATTGGAGGAATCATAGCTGTAATTTCAATCGCTGTTAGAAAAGAGTGGCTTATTCCTTTAATATGTGGAATTTTTCTTATCGAAAATCTTTCAGTTATTATTCAGGTTTTATACTTCAAGTATACTAGAAAAAAGTTTGGTATCGGAAAAAGAATTTTTCTTATGTCCCCGTTGCATCATCATTTTCAAAAGAAGGGATATCACGAAAGTAAGATTGTAACTAGATTTTGGATTGTAGGAATTTTTCTTGCGATTCTTTCAATCATAACATTAAAAATCAGATAATGACTATACTAATACTTGGAGCAGGGGAAAGTGGATTGGGTAGTGCATTACTGGCCAAAAAGAATAATTATAATGTGTTTATCTCTGATGCTGGAGATATACTTGATTCAACAAAAGAAAAATTGATTTATTCATCAATTAATTTTGAAGAGAATTCACATGAAAAAGCTAAGACGCTAAATGTTGACTTAGTGATAAAAAGTCCAGGAATTTCTGACAGTAGTGATATTGTAAAATTTCTTGATTCGAAGCAGTTAAAAATAATCTCAGAGATTGAGTTTGCATNCAAATACTGCAATTCCAAAATAATTGGTATTACCGGAAGTAATGGAAANACGACTACCACAACTTTAATTCACAAACTCATTTCAGATGCTGGTTTTTCTTGTTCAATTTCTGGAAATATTGGTAATAGTTTTTCAAGTGTTTGTGAANAAGATGTTGAATTTAGTGTTGTTGAACTCAGTAGTTTTCAACTGGAGGGAATTGAAAATTTTAAGCCTCATATTGCGATAATAACTTCGATTACACCAGATCACCTCGATAGATATAGAAATTTTGAAGCATATGTAGATTCAAAATTTAAAATAATTAAAAATCAATCATATGATGATTATCTAATATATGATTCTGATTGTGAAACAATAAATAAGTATATAAAAACAAAAAAAATCAAGTCTAGGTTGTTCCCTTTTTCGATAAAAAAAAAAGTCAAACAAGGAGCATACTTTTTAGATAATGAAATAAATATTATAACGGATAAAAATATAATTAATATGCCAACAGATAATTTTTTAGTAAAAGGAAATCATAATATTAAGAATGCAATGGCTGCAGCTACAGTTGCAAATTTGTTAAAAATTAGAAAAGAAACAATAAGAAAAAGTCTTGAGCATTTTCAAGGTGTTGAACACAGATTAGAAAATGTATTGACCATTAACAAGGTTAAATATATAAATGATTCAAAGGCTACAAATGTTAATGCAACATATTATGCGCTTGAATCAATGGAGTCGCCAACAGTTTGGATTGTAGGTGGAGTCGACAAAGGAAACAATTACGCTGATTTAAACAAGGTGGTAAATAAAAGAGTAAAAGCAATTATTTGTTTGGGCTTAAATAATCTAAAAATAATGGATCATTTTGAAAATGTAGTAGAGTATATAGTAGAGGCAAAATCAATGGATGAAGCAGTGAATGCAGCATATAAAATATCATCTTCTGGTGATTGTGTATTGCTATCTCCAGCTTGTGCTAGTTTTGACTTATTTGATGATTTTGAGGATAGAGGAAGACAATTTAAAACAGCTGTTAGAAAATTATAGTGAATAATATTTTTGCAAACATACAGGGAGATAAAACTTTGTGGGCAGTTTTAATATTGCTCGCAGGCTTTTCTTTTTTACCTGTCTACAGTGCGGCAAGTAACCTCGCATATGTCTCAGGATCAGGGAATACGTTTAATTATTTGTTTAAGCATTTTATTCACCTCTCGCTTGGATTCACATTTATGTATTTAATGCAAAAAATCCCATACCACTACTTTAGAGGTATTTCTATACTAATGATTCCTGTAGTGATAGTTCTTCTTTTATACACAATCTTTCAGCCAAGCGTTACAGATTCATTAACTAACACAAATAGATGGATTAAAATTCCATTTGTTGGATTTACATTCCAACCTTCGACTTTAGCAGGTGTAATTTTAATGATATATGTTTCTAGATATTTGGCTAAAATTAAAGATATTGATGTTCGTTTTAGTCAGACTATATTACCGCTTTGGATTCCCACATTATTTATATTACTGTTAATTCTTCCTGCAAACTTTTCAACTACAGCGATAATATTTAGTATGGTTATTTTGTTATGTTTCGTGGGTGGATACCCTATAAAACATCTGCTAGCAATAGTTTTATCAGGGATTCTTGTATTGTCAATTTTTATTTTAACAATTAAAGCTTATCCGGAAATTTTTCCTAATAGAGTTGATACATGGAAAAGTAGAATTGAAAATTTTGTCAATAAAGAAAATACCACAGAAAATTATCAGATTGAGAAAGCAAAAATAGCTATTGCGACTGGTGGGGTCAGAGGTTTAGGTCCAGGAAAAAGTGTTCAAAAGAATTTTTTACCACAATCTTCATCAGATTTTATTTTTGCGATTATAATAGAAGAATACGGATTAATTGGGGGATTATTTCTCTTAACCGTTTATGCGTTATTTCTTTTAAGGATAATTATAATTTCAAATAAAGCAGAAAGTGTTTTTGGTTCACTATTGGTAATTGCTCTTGGTGTTCCCATCGTATTCCAGGCTCTAGTTAATATAGGGGTTTCGGTTGAACTATTTCCAATCACCGGCCAGCCCCTTCCACTGATTAGTAGTGGTGGAACCTCAATTTGGATGACCTGTATTGCTATAGGTATAATTCAAAGCGTCAGAAATGGTAGCGGAATTCAAATTAACAATATTGAGGAAGATAGTCCATTGGATATATTAAAAGAAACAATATAAATGAATAGAAACAGAATAATATTATCAGGTGGCGGAACAGGAGGACATATATATCCTGCTATTTCTATTGCTAATGAATTGTTGTTTAGAGATAAGAATTCAGAGATATTATTTGTCGGTGCAAATAACAAAATGGAAATGAATATTGTACCAAAATACGGATTTGATATATTGGGCTTATGGATTTCTGGATTTAATAGAACAAATTTTTTAAAAAATATTTTAGTTCCTTTAAAATTATTGATAAGTATTTTTCAATCACTGATTATTATCATGAGATTCAAGCCTAATATTGTAATTGGAACCGGCGGATATGCCAGTGGCCCAATTATGTATGTGGCAAATCTTTTAAATATTCCGACATTAATTCAGGAGCAAAATTCTTACCCTGGAATAACAAATAAATTATTATCAAAAAAGGTAAATAAAGTTTGTGTTGCTTATGAAAATTTGGAAAAGTATTTCCCAAAGAATAAGATTGTATTAACAGGAAACCCAGTCAGATCAAATATTAATAATTTCTCAGATTTATTTGATAAAGGAATTGAATCTTTTGATTTAAATGCCGATAAGAAAACAATGCTTGTCATTGGAGGTAGTTTAGGATCAAGAGAGATTAATAAAGCTATTTACTCTATTCAAGATTATTTAAAGTATATCAACCTGCAGGTAATATGGCAATGTGGAAAGTTATATTACGATGAATACAAACAAAAAGAAATTTCTTCTGATGTTAAGTTATATGACTTCTTAGATGATATTGCTTTAGCCTATTCAGTTTCTGATTTTATAATTTCAAGAGCTGGTGCAAGCTCTGTATCAGAATTATCCATTGTAGGAAAGCCTGTGATTTTTATTCCATCACCAAATGTCGCCGAAGATCATCAATTAAAAAATGCTATGGCAGTTGTAAAAAACGAGGGAGCTCTATTGGTTGAAGAAAAAAATATTGATGATTTAAAAAAGAGAATATCTGAATTAAATTCATCCTCAGAGCTTAGAAATAAACTTTCAAAAAATATCAAAAAAACGGCTTATACAAATGCTACTATTGATATTGTTAATGAAATAAAAAATCTTATGAACCTATGAACATAGAGAACATAAATAAAGTTTTTTTTATTGGGATAGGAGGAATTGGCATGAGTGGATTGGCTAAATATTTTATAGAAAAGGGCATTTCTGTTTTGGGTTATGATAGGGAAAAATCATTTATAACTGAAGGTCTAATAAAATTAGGAGCAAATGTGATTTACGACCCAAGCAAACTAAATATAAGTGAATTCATTGATAACAAGAAAGANACNTTGATNGTTTATACATCAGCAATTTCAAAAAAACATCCATTACTTAAAGTTTTTCTTGAAAATAAATTTAAAGTTTACAAAAGATCTGAGATTTTACAAAAAATCTCAAAATTTGGTCAATGCATTGCGATAGCTGGAACTCACGGGAAAACCACAACAACAGCAATATTAGCCCATATTTTAAAAGTGGCTGATTTTTCCTTTTGTGCTTTTGTTGGAGGAATTATGGAAAACTATAATTCAAATTTTATTTATAATGGAGAAGATTTCATTTTGGTTGAGGCTGATGAATTTGACAGGTCTTTTTTAAACTTAAACCCAAATTTTGCTTGTATAACTTCTTTGGATNTTGATCATTTAGATATTTACGAAGATTCAGAAAATCTAAATAAGGCGTTTATAGAATTTAAAAATAATTTGTTAGATGGAGGGTTTTTAATTTCAAATGAAAAGGTCGATATAAAGTCTTTGAAATATGGAGTATCGGATAATTCAGATTATATCGTTAGAAACATCAAATGCAATAGTAGTTTTTCGCAATTTGATTTGCATTTTAACGGGNNTAGACTAGAAAATTTAAAAATTAAGCTTCAGGGTGTTCATAATGTTATGAATTCAGTTGCTGCAGTTTCCATCGCCTTAAAATTAGGTGTGCTAGAAAAACAAATTTTCAACGCTTTAGATTCTTTTGACGGAATAGAACGTAGATTCTCATATAAAATTGACAATGAAAATATAGTCTTAATTGATGATTATGCCCATCATCCTGAGGAAATAAAACAGGTGTTTAAAACTTTAAAATCCATTTACCCAAATGAACATTTATTAGTTGTTTTTCAGCCTCATTTATTTTCGAGAACCCGCGATTTATTGGACGAATTTGCTAATGTACTTTCAGAATTTGATGCTGTTATTTTATTGGATATATATCCTGCGAGAGAGGAGCCAATAAGTGGAGTAAGCTCAGAAATTTTACTACAAAAAATTAAATCAAATAATAAATACTTGTCAAAGAAATCGGATTTGAGTGATATGATTAAAAATATTGGTTATAAAGTCAATGTAACACTAGGGGCAGGAGATATAGGTAAAGAGGTAGAACAAATAAAAAGTGAGTTAGAATATGCAGTTTAACTGGAGTAAAATATTATTAGTTTTTGTATTCCTATTTTCAATAGGAATATTATACGCGTCTAATTATTTTAATAATAACAGGCTAATCGAAGATATTGATGTAGTAATTCAACCTAACTCTTCATTTTACATTTCAACTGACTCTGTCAAAAACAGTATCAAAAAATATATTTACACTTCAAAGGATTCTATTTCTATAACGAAAATCGAAGATGAATTAGACAAAAACACTTTTGTTGAAAAATCTCAGGTTTACACTATGGTAGGTCATAAATTATTTGTTAATGTAAAACAAAAGGAACCTGTTGCAAGAATAATCACAAATGACAGTATTTTTTATTTAGATAAAAATTCAAGTTTTATGAGTCTTTCAAAATTACATTCGGCAGATGTTCCGATAATTTTTGGATTCAATCAATTTTCTGANTTGGATTATTTAACAAAANTTTCATTNATGATTAGAGATGATAAATTCTTGAATCAAAATATCACTCAAATTATTATAAACAATAATCAGCAGATTAATTTAAAGCTTAATGGTTTAAACACATTTATCGAGTTAGGTCATAACAATAAGTTAGAAAAGAAAATTCAAAATCTAAAAGCTTTTTACAATAGAGCTATTAGAAAAAATGATATAGAAAAATACAAAGAGGTTAATCTACAATTTGAAAATCAAGTTGTGGCAGTAAAAAAATAATGATTATGAAAGAAAATATGATTTCAATCGGATTAGACATAGGTACAACTAAGATAGTTGCAATGATCGGACAAACTAATGAATATAATAAAATGAAGATTTTGGGTGTTGGAAAATCAATCAGTTTAGGTGTTCATCGAGGGGTTGTTAATAATATTACCCAAACAATCCAGTCAATTCAACAAGCTGTTTCTGAAGCAGAAGAACTTTCTGGAATTAAAGTAGATGGTGTTACTGTTGGAATTGCAGGACAACATATAAGAAGTCTTCAGCATAGCGATTACATAACCCGAAATAATTCAGAACAAGTTATTGATGAAACCGATATTGAGAAATTGATAAACCAGGTACATAAATTGGTGATGCTTCCTGGGGAAGAAATTATACATGTTCTNCCACAAGAGTTCAAGGTGGATGGACAAGCNGAGATTAAGGAGCCTATTGGAATGTACGGAGGTAGNCTTGAGGCTAATTTNCATGTTGTAGTTGGTCAAGTTTCNTCNATNAGGAATATTGGAAGNTGTATAAAAAGTGCNGGNTTAGATCTGGATGGTATCACACTTGAACCATTAGCATCAGCCAATGCAGTACTTAGTAATGAAGAAAAAGAAGCTGGAGTCGCCTTGATTGATATAGGTGGAGGAACTACNGACTTAGCAATTTTTAAAGATGGAATTATAAGGCATACAGCGGTTATACCATTCGGAGGAAATGTCATTACTGAAGATATTAAAGAAGGATGTTCCATTATTGAAAAGCAAGCAGAATTATTAAAGGTAAAATTTGGGTCTGCTTGGCCAGGAGAAAATAAAGAAAACGAAATTGTATCTATTCCTGGTCTTAGAGGAAGAGACCCCAAAGAGATTTCGTTAAAAAATCTGTCAAAAATAATTCATGCAAGAACTGTAGAAATTATAGAACAAGTATATCTTGAGATCAAGAATTATGGACACGAGGAACAAAAGAAAAAATTGATTGCGGGAATCGTACTAACNGGTGGAGGAAGCCAATTAAAACATTTGAAGCAATTAGTTGAATATGTCACTGGAATGGATACTAGAGTTGGTTATCCAAATGAGCATTTAGCTGGAGATACTGATAAAAATGTCACGAGTCCNCTTTATGCTACNGCTGTTGGATTAGTTATGGATGGTCTTTCCAAAATTGAAAAAAANACTACAGAAAATTTAGAANTAGAAAACTNAAATGAAGAGGATGGTGTGATTGAATCAAATGAAGAAGACAATTCAAAAGAAAAAGANCAAAAACCCGAAAAAACAAAAATTAAGAGAGAGTCTTTTTTAGATAAATTAACAAAGAATCTACAAGACTTTTTAGATAATGCTGAATAATAAAAATAATACTGTACCATGGATGAAAATTTAGATTTAGGAATTAGTTTTGATTTACCCAAAAATCAATCTAACGTAATTAAAGCAATTGGCGTTGGAGGTGGAGGTAGTAATGCTATCAACCACATGTATCGCCAGGGAATTAAAGGCGTTGATTTCGTGATTTGCAATACCGATGCACAAGCACTAAACAATAGTGGAGTACCCAATAAAATTCAGTTAGGGGTTAATCTTACTGAGGGACTTGGAGCCGGTGCAAACCCTGAAGTTGGTGAAAAGGCTGCCCTTGAAAGTGCTGAGGACATAATGGCAATGCTTAATGTAAACACTAAAATGGTTTTTATCACCGCAGGAATGGGTGGAGGAACAGGAACGGGTGCCGCTCCTATAATTGCCCAAATGGCNAGAGAAATGAATATTTTAACCGTTGGGATAGTAACAACACCATTTAGTTTTGAGGGAAAATTAAGAAATGATCAAGCTCAAGCAGGAATCGAAAAATTGAGAAATCATGTTGATTCTTTGATTATTATAAATAATAATAAACTAAGAGAAGTATATGGTAATCTAGGTTTCAAGGCTGGTTTTTCAAAAGCTGATGAAGTATTATCAACTGCATCTAAGGGAATTGCCGAGGTTATCACACATCATTACACGCAGAATATTGATTTGAAAGATGCAAAAACAGTACTAAGTAATAGTGGTACAGCTATTATGGGTGCTGCTTCATCATCTGGAACCAATAGAGCAAATGATGCAATAACAAAGGCACTAGATTCACCACTTTTAAATGATAACCGTATCACCGGTGCAAAAAATGTACTATTGTTAATTGTTTCTGGAAATGAGGAAATAACCATTGATGAAATAGGCGAGATAAATGATTACATTCAGGAGCAAGCTGGTTATGGAGCTAATATAATTATGGGTGTAGGTGAAGATNCTGAACTCTTTGATTCAATTTCGGTAACTGTAATCGCAACAGGATTTAATGTTGATCAGCAAAANGAGATTTCAAACACAGAACCAGAAAAAATAGTTCATGAGTTAGAGGGTGATAATTTATTCTCCCATGTTTCTGAAATTAATGAAACAAATGACACCATTGATAAAGAAACTGAAATTGAAAATAGCGATAGGATTATACATATATTGGAGGAGGAAACTGAAATTGACACTCAAAATGAAATTAATATTGAAGAAGATTTTGAAAACAAACTTGAGTTAGAAAGTGAAGAAGAAGTTTCAGAAGANAAAATAGTTCACATTCTAGATGAGNTGGAAGAAGTTGNNGAGGNTTTCAATTTCGATATNGAAGATNAGATTTCTGCATTGAATACATCAGAAANNNNTCAANTNGATNTTAATTCATTTGAAGATGAAATTGAGAAATTTGACGATGATTATGAAGCTGAATCTTCGTCAATTGAATGGTCGTTATTTGATGAAAAGGAAAAAAATAATANNTCTGANGTTGAATCTCAAGAATCTGAATTAGAGGAAAATGAGATTGACGATATTATTGATAATGAAGATAGTTTTAATAATGAAAGCGATGAAAATCATTTATTTGAATCTGTAATTGAGATAGAAAGTAAAATGAATTCATCTGAAATTGATACCACAACTATAGAAGCTGTTGATAAATCTCAAAAAGATGATTTGCAAGATCCTTTTAATTCATCTGTTTCAGATTTTCAAAAGCAAAGATCTGCAGAAAGAAGATTGCGTATGAAGGAATTTAACTACAAGTTTAATAAATCAAAAATTGATGATATTGAAAATGAACCTGCATACAAAAGAAGAGGGATCGAATTGGAAAATAAAAATTATTCAGAGGACAATGAAATTTCTAGGACATCAATTACGTTAGATGAGAATGATGATATGAAAATTAGAAAAAACAATTCGTTTCTTCACGACAACGTAGATTAATCTAAGTCAAGAATCAAAATTGAATTATTTATATGAATAAAAAAAATATTTTAGTTACTGGTGGTGCAGGCTACATTGGTTCACATACTTTGGTAGAGTTATACAATTCTGGTTATACGCCTATTGTAGTTGATAATTTATCAAACAGCTCATTAAATAATATAACAGGGGCTGAGAAAATAATCAAAAGTAAGATTGATTTTTATAAAGTTGATTGTACAGATTTTGAGCAAATGGATAAGGTATTTAAGGAGCAAAAAGATATTGATGCAGTAATACATTTTGCTGCCTTTAAATCTGTTGAGGAATCCGTGAGACAACCTAATAAATATTTCTCAAATAATATTGGTTCACTAGAAACACTGATAAATTTAATGAATAGCCATAATGTTAATAATATTATTTTTTCTTCTTCTTGTACCGTGTACGGGACACCAGAATTTTTACCCGTAAATGAGTTAGCACCTTTTGGAAAAGCGGAATCACCCTATGGTGAAACAAAACAGTTATGTGAAAAATTAATAGAAGACTCGGAGATTAATAGTATCTCATTGAGATATTTCAATCCAGTTGGTTCTCATCCCACTAGTTTGATAGGTGATTGCTCAGCTGATAAACCAAACAATCTGGTTCCGATTATTTGTGAGGTGGCAAGTGGTAAAAGAGAGTCTATGCAAATATTTGGCAACGATTATAATACTATCGATGGTACATGTGTAAGAGATTACATACATGTAGTTGATTTAGCAAAGGCACATGTTATGGCTGTAAATCATATTTTGAATAATACTAAAATAAAAACCGCTTATAATCTGGGTGTTGGAAAAGGTGTAAGTGTTCAAGAGGTTATTGACTCATTTCAAAAAGTTAATAATTTAGAAATTTCATATGAATTAGGTCCAAGAAGGGCTGGTGATGTTGAAAAAATTTATTCTGATAATACCAAAATTAATGATGAATTAGGATGGTTTCCAGTTATGAGTTTTGAGTCAGCGTTAGAGAGTGCATGGAATTGGGAAAAATTAAAAAATTAATAAAGAGTATATTTAAAGTTTAAACATTTTATATGGGATTAGAATTAAAAATTACAACTGCCCTTAAAGAGGCAATGAAAAGTAAAAATCAAACAGCGTTAACAGCGCTGAGAGCGGTTAAGTCAGCTATTTTATTACATAAAACACAAAAGTCATCCGACGGAGATTTATCCCAGGAAGATGAAATGAAATTATTACAAAAGCTGGTAAAACAGAGAAAAGACAGCGCTGATATTTATAAAGGTCAAGGCAGAAATGATTTAGCCGATCCCGAGTTAAAAGAGGCAGAGTTAATACAACAATTTTTGCCTAAAGCACTTTCTGAAGATGAGGTTAAAGATGTTGTAAAATCTGTAATTGAGGAAATAGGAGCCGAGGGAATGAAAGATATGGGTAAAGTTATGGGTATATCAACAAAGAAACTTATGGGAAAAGCTGATGGAAAGATGATATCTACAATAGTTAGAGAATTTTTATCATGAAAAAAAAAGGCTCAGTAGTTCAACTGGATAGAATATCAGATTTCGGCTCTGAGGGTTGGGGGTTCGAATCCTCCCTGGGCCACTTTCTACTATTCTTTTTTTTATTATTTAATAATTTAGGAGCTCAGGAAATTATTTCTAAAATAGAGTTACCNNGCTACATAAATGAAACTTCAGGTTTAGAATATTATAAGGATTACTTAGTCACGCACAATGACTCTGGAAACGAACCTGTCATTTATTACTTAGATAGGGAAGGTAGATTTTCATTTAAAAGAAGTTTCGATTCTTTGACCAATCATGACTGGGAAGATCTTGCGTCAGATAAAGATTTTCTTTATATAGCTGATATGGGTAATAATTTTGACACAAGGAAAAACCTACAAATAGTTAAAGTTCCAATTGATCCAAAAATAAATAAGACCGAGTTTATTAATTTTTATTATCCTGAACAATCTGAATTTGAATTTAGACTGTCATCTATGTATGATGCAGAGGGATTAATATCGATTGATGATTNTCTTTTAATATTCACAAAAAATAGAGCAAAAAAAATTACTGAAATTTACAAGATATCAAAGTCACCGGGTAGTCAAATTGCCGAAAAAATTGGTAGCCTTGATTGTCAGTCCATAGTTACTGGTGCAGATTATAATAAAAATTTAAAGCTTTTAGTACTTACAGCCACGGTTAGCTTTGAAGAATATTATATTCTGAAATTAGAAAATTTTGATCCCAAAAAACCAATTAACTATGAAATTAATATGTACGAAATCCCATTAGAGAAAACTCAAGTTGAGTCAATTAAAATAATTGACAAAAATACCTTTTGGGTCACTTCAGAAGCAGAAACTTTTGGAAGTCCTTATCTTTATAAAATTTCTTTATAAATAATTTATTTTCATTAATCTTCAGCATAATAATTTTCATAGATTTGCGTTCTCTGAATATTATTTATGTCAACTAACTTAACTAAACATAGTTTTACCGTTTCTAGGGAAAAAAGAGAGCAAATTTCTGGTCACAAAGGAAAAGTACTTTGGTTCACTGGCTTATCTGGATCTGGAAAATCTACATTGGCTAATGCACTTGATGAAAAACTAAATTCAAATAACTATAACACCTATATTTTGGATGGAGATAATGTTAGAATGGGTTTAAACAAAGATCTTGGATTTTCTCCGGAAGATAGAAAGGAAAATATTAGAAGAATAAGCGAGGTTGCTAAGTTGTTTGCTGATTCTGGAAAAGTTGTGATGACTGCATTTATTTCACCTTATTCAGATGACCGAAATCAAGCTAGAAAATTAATAGGAACTTCACTTAATTTGTTGTAAATCTCTAAGCGTAATCTTAATTTTTTAAGGCTCGTTCTTTTAGTTGCAATTGTCTTCTTTTTAATCTGTTCAGTGTTATACAATTCCTCCAAATGTTCCATGTATTCTTGTAAATTATCTACTGCACTCTTTTCAAAGATTGAACCTCCAGACTCAAGATGATTAGACAGTACTCTCCACTTTTCCAATGCTTTTTCTGTCGCAACATTAACATCATTTGTACCTAAAGATATCTTCTTGTATTTTCTATCCCCTGCATAATATCTCATGTAATAGTAATCATGACTTTTGTTTGAGGGCTGATAGATTATTAACTTCGTACCAATTAATTCTTTCCTGTTTTTATAAAAATTCCGAGTTCCATATTCACTATCCCTTAACTTCTTTTTTGCAGCTAAAAGATATTGTTCAATAAGATTCAAATCTTCTTGAGTTGGATTTTCTGGAAGTGAAAGGGTCACTTACTCACTCTGTTGCTCCGTTTGTTGGTACGGTAACATGAAAATCCGATTTGTCCCTGTAAATGTAGTGATAAGTTGATTTATTTTGCGTTGATTTATCTTACCTGACTTCTGACTCAAAGAATCCCACGATTATATACCTCCCTCTAACATACCTAAAATGCAGTTATAACTTGATTTGATGACTTTAACCATTGAATGAAGTTGTTGGTGCGGTACAACATTTCTTATTTTTCACTTCCTGATACCAATTGATTAGAAGTGATGTTGTACTGTTGTTTCTCCAAATTAACCTATCCTTAATAAATTTGGGAAGTGTAATAACACAACCTTTAATTCTTGAAACTCATCA
>FUFK010065362.1_pt1 | contig 43539 bp, 62 predicted proteins | sample 1021851 | NCBI WGS metagenome assembly FUFK01 (sample SAMEA51879418, study PRJEB19060) | metagenome
ACAGATAGATCTACAGCTTTCTGTAGCACCGGGGCAAGATATCAAAGCCGGCAGAGAGAAAGTTTCGAACCCTACCTTGCTCGTTCTGCCGATTTTGAATGGTGCTTGTCCAGTATGGTCTTGCGTTCGCTGTCTTGCGTCGTGTCCGTAATTTTTTCTAGCTTGTGCCACCATTTTTTATTCTTCCCCCTTGTCTTTTTCTTTTTCTTTTTCTTCGTCTTCTGGTCCGTATACATCCGCCATTATCGACACGAGATCATCGAATAGTCCCATTTTAGACGCCCTCCGCAATTTTTCGGAGTGTGGTGCGAAGCTCTTGGCACTTGTCGTCCGTGCTGTTTTTCAAGTCGTCGACAACATCGTTCACAAGGTCAATTTTTTGCTCNAGTCGCTGGATGGTTTTTGACATATCAGACACAACGTCGAAGAGGTCTGAGAGATGGCCGTTTGCTGTCTTCTGTTCTTCGCGTTCCGCTATCAACCTAGCATTTTGCTTGTCTTCCATTTCCGAGAGCATAGCAGCCATGTCCTGCACTTCTGTTTCCACATTTGATGCTGTGTCCATTATGTCGGACAATTCCCGTTGTACTGCTTCGACTCCATCTAGAGCGTTAGACGCTGCATCTTCCGCCTGCTCTGCAGCACTTTCTGCTTGCTCTGCAGCGCTGACCACAGGGTCTAAAATTGAATCCATCACCTCCGGAAGATCGTTGAATCTGTCGTTGATTGTCTGCTGATTTAGCGTGATCGACTGAACAGAAAACTCGTTCAATTCTCGCTCAATTCGGATAGGGGGATTGCTTCCGTTAATCACTGTGCGTCTCCTGTTTTTCGGTGTGTTTCTGTCTACTTTCTGAATCCTAACCGGAACTGAATTTCTGGTCAAGTTTTATCAGCAAACGGAGCGCATTTTNTNCAAAAAAANTCGTGAGGTTTCCCAAACGAAAAGCGGCGTTAAAGAGACGAGAATAATAGAAATTTTTTAGAAATCAGGGCCGGAAATATTGTTCAACGGGCAAAAAAGGAGGGGGGATAGGCCTAAAAACAGCCAAAAAGCACAAAAAAGCAGCACAGAGGCCCCAAAATAAAAAAATTTTTGGTTTTTAAGGGCCTTTTTTGTGTTTTTTTAAAGCAGTCTTTTTTTTTGGCAGTCTTTTTTTAGGGCAGTCTTTTTTTTTTAGCCCTTAATGTGGTGCTTAAACTGCTCGGAGTAGTAACTGCCTGGGCTGTACCAAATGTACCCGCCCCAAGGTTCCTGGAATCTTGTTTGCCTGTATTCCGCATTGGGGAACCTGGCCAGAACCTCTTCCGGGTCCATCTCCACAACACACCTGTTGTCCCTGCCCTCCACGTCAGACACGAATTTACATGGCATGCCGTTGAATGCGCTGTGCGCCGGTAGGGAAATGTGTTTTCCGTGGTGNTCTTCGGGAAGCTCTAGGTGGTCGTTTAAGAAAATAAGCGCGATGTCAGCAAGACGACCAAGTTGCTCTGCTATTTCCGGGAGCGTCTCGTCTATTAAGCGAGCACCTGCGGGTGTTTTATAAAAATCAATCATCGATCTTGTGTGTTTTCTATAAGGGTATCCAGATTCTCTGAAAGGTTGTCAGGAAGTAAGTAGCGAGGGGGCGGTACATCTTCGCCCTCCAAATTCACAATGGCTGCTGCAGTAAAAGCAAGCAGAACGATAAAAAGGATAAAAATAAAAAGCATACCTGCCCGTTCTCTGCTTTTCTGAAGGCAGTAAAGGCACCCTGCTGCGTTACCTATTCTAATTTTATTGCAGCACACACAGCGCCTATGTTGTCCCGGCTCCTTTACGATAGTGCCATCCTCTAACGTCTCACAGTACTTGTCGTTCTCTCCCACGGGCTCCCCCAAAAACAATAGACCTATCCTCAAAACACCCTTTTGTCTTCACAAAGGAAACTGAATCTCTCTATACTCACAGGATGAGTAACGATCTAGAGCGACAGCCCCACTTTACACTAACTCGCACAGGTTCAAGGTCCAGAATAACCCATGCACTGGTTACCAATATAGCGGAAGCGGTGCGGATGGGTAACTCAACATCGAACGCTGCTGCGGCACTTGGCATACAGGCCGGAACCCTACGCGGCTGGGTGAAATACGCAGAGGAGTTGCGGTTAAGTTTGCAAGAGGGTTTGATAACCCCTAGCGAGCTTAATGAGCGCGAACGTCTGCTACTTGAGCTAGATGACGTGCTGTACCAGGCTAAGGCACAAGCAGAGGTGTGGCACGTAAATAATATTAGGAGAGCGGCGGAAGGCGATTGGAAAGCCTCTGCCTGGTGGCTGGAGAGAGTACGGCCCGCCTCCTACGGCAAGCAGAGCAGAGTGGAGCACACAGGAAGCGGGGGCGGCCCAATTAAAATACAGCCCGTTCCTATGGAAGCCGCCCTTAAAGAGATGACGAATGATGAGATCCGACAGTTACAAGCTCTTGAGGTCCGCGCTCGAAGATCCCTCGATGCTGAAAAGGGAGACGGCGAGAAGGTTTCTTAGCGACTTTACGACCTACACGTTTCCTGACTACCAGGTTAACTGGCACCACCAACATCTATGCGAGACGCTGGATAGTTTTGTTTCGGGCGACATAGACAGACTTATGGTGTTCATGCCCCCTCGGCACGGCAAGTCCGAGTTGGTGTCACGTAGGCTGCCTGCCTACATAATGGGAAAACAGCCGGATACCCAGATTATTGCAATCTCGTACAATACAGGTCTTGCCACACGGATGAGCCGCGATACACAGCGGATTATGGAATCCAAGAAGTACCAGGAACTGTTTCCCGACACGGTTCTCCCGCCTCGCGGGAACCGCCTAGGTTGGATTAGGCAAGATGAACTGTGGGAGGTAATGAACAAGCGGGGATCGTACCGGGCAGGTGGTATTCTGTCAGGTGTGACAGGAATGGGTGCTGATTATCTTATTATCGATGACCCGGTGAAAAACCAGCAGGAGGCCGACTCTCCGTCTTATCGTAAGAGGGTCTGGGAGGAGTATCTTTCTAGTCTAACAACCCGACTAGAGGGGCGTGGCAAGATACTTTTAACGCTTACTCGCTGGCACGAGGATGACCTGGCGGGAAGGCTGCTTGCCCTTGCCAAGACGGACTCAGAAGCAGACCAGTGGCACATTGTTAATTTTCCTGCAATCCGGGAGCCTGGGGACGCCCCTACCCCCGAAGACCTAAGATCTGTGGGAGATCCTCTCTGGCCGGGCAAGATGCCCGTATCTGAGCTTACGAAGCGTAAGAAGGCCCTTGGGTCTAGGAAGTGGAATGCGCTTTACCAGCAAAGACCTAGCCCAGGAGAGGGAGGCATCTGGAAACGAGAGTGGTGGAGGTACTATTCGGAGATACCACCACTGACAGAGTTTCAAGAGGTTATCCAAAGTTGGGACTTAGCGTTTAAAGACACTAAAGGTGGGTCTTACGTTGTAGGTCAGGTATGGGGCAGAATAGGGCCTAGAAAATATCTTTTAGACCAGGTCCGGGACAGATTAGACTTTACCGCGACATTAAGCGCAATTCGTAGGATGTCTGCGAAGTGGCCAACGGCAAAAGCCAAGATAGTGGAAGACAAGGCAAACGGACCTGCTGTGATAAACACGCTATCCCAAGAGATATCTGGATTGATACCGTTTAGTCCTCGTGGTTCAAAAGAGTCGCGAGCAATCTCTGTCTCCCCTACTATCGAAGCGGGTGATGTTTTATTACCTAACCCAACTGCGAATCCTTGGGTTGCTGATTTTATAGAGGAGTCTGCTGTTTTCCCTAACGGGACTAGCGATGACCAGGTAGACTGTGCTACACAAGCACTATTGCGTTTTGGAAACTCAAGAGTTCTCCTGATCGGTCGGGCAGCGTAGTTTTCAATGAGGGCTTAGAAATTGGGCTTCTGGAATACACTATTAGGCAGGAAGCAAAAGGCCCTGCCTGCGCCAACCAGGGTGACGTCTGCTGAGGATATGCGAAGGCAGTTGCCTCCTGCGCTGCTGAAAAACCTGAACATGTCGTCCATCTTGCCAGCGATGCAGAGTGGGCAGCCCCAGTTCAAAGACTGGAGCACTAAGAACGCTATTAAAGAAGGTTACAAGGCAAGCGTCTGGGTTTTTGCCTGCATCTACAGGATTGCAAAGTCTGCAGCGAGTGTAGATTGGGTGGTTGAGCAGAAAACAGATAGCGGCTGGCGAAAGGTGCCAGACCACCCGTTGTCTGAGTTAATTCAGAACCCTAATCCTCTCTGGTCGCGTCAGGACTACATCGAAAGGCTTACAATGCACCTTTATCTGGGTGGTAACGCTATCCAGACTAAGGTGAGGGCCAACGGGAAGCCGAAGGAGCTTTGGCTAATCTCTCCCGATGTTGTCTATCCTATACCGATTAAAAATAAGTCGTATCCGCTGGCTGGGTATCAGGTCAGAGGGGAAGACGGTCGCGTGATACAGATCCTGGAACCCCAGGACGTTTGCCATCAACAATTTACCGATCCAGCAAATCCGTACTGGGGAATGGCCCCGCTACAAGCGTGCGGACGTGCAGTGGACACGGACAGAGAAGCCGCTAACTGGAATAAAAACGCGCTGGAGAACAGGGCGGTAGCAAGCGGCGCTTTTGTGATGAGTTACCCACTCACACAAGAGCAGTTTGAGGAGTCTGTCCAGATGGTGAAAAACCAGTACCAGGGCTCTTCCAACGCTTGGGCACCGTGGGTTCTGGGCAATGATGCTAAGTGGCAACAGATGTCACTGGCTCCCATAGATATGGATTTCTTCAACGGTCGTAAGTTTACTCGCGATGAAATCCTGAGTTGCTTCAACGTCCCACCGCCAATCGTGGGTGTCTTTGATAAGGCAACACTAGCCAATGTGCAGGTATCCCGCCTGATTTTCTGGCTGGATACAGTTATTCCGTTCCTGGATGACGTAAAGCAGACTTGGAACCGTAGTTTAACGCCCGAGTTTGGTAAGAACCTTCGGATAAACTACGACCTATCCAACGTACCCGCGCTGCGTGAGCAGTTTAAAGAGCACGTTGAAATTGCACAGCGCCTACACAACATGGGCGTTCCGTTTAATACGATCAATAACCGCCTGGACTTGGGCTTTGATGACATCCAGGGCGGAGATATTGGGTATATGGCAGTAAACAAAATGCCTGTAGATGCCATTAGCTCTCTGGAACTAGGTAATGACGAAGAGTGAGAGCCTAACTAGCCCTAAAATACTTAGAGCAGCACTACTCCAACACACAGCGACTCATAACAACGCACTGCGAGTAAACGTGGGTCGTTTTTGGGCCAAGCAGGCCCGAGAGCTTACTTTGGAGCAGGTTGAGCAGATGCTTTCTTTTGGACTAATACCAGAGGAAATTTCTATTGCCTGGAAAGAGGGCTGGGACAAGTTTATTTCTGAAAAATTGGATTCCTTTTGGACAGGTGCTCTGCTGGCAGGCTCCAACGCAGCGCAGGTCGATAAGAAGGAAGAAAAAATACTTTCCCGTCTGCTGTCTAAATTCAGAAACTGGCGCGAGGCGAGAAGGGTCCGACTGTCTGCCCAAATGCACACTACTCAAATAGAGGTAGTGGGCGATCTGACGAGGGCGCTTGCAGACAGGGCTGTTAACAGCAGGGATGCACGCCGTGTCGTAAGGCAATCTCTAGGCTTAACCAGACGACAGTCTGCAGCGCTCGTTAAGATATGGGACGCGCTCACCGAAGAAAACATAGAGGGACTTTCTAGGATTAAGTCCGTGGTGAGCAACGCAAGCAGGCTTCAAAGCATACGGTCGCAACGAATCGCCCAAACTGAGTTGTCCAAGGCTTTCAATTCGGGCGTACACGAACAGATGCGGGAGCGATTGAACACCAACGGAATACTAGAAAGCAGAGTCGTAAAAAAATGGGTTACTGCTGGGGATAGTAAAGTTTGCAGTAACTGCAGGGATCTTGAGTCCAGAGAACCTGTTGGTTTTTCGGACGGGTTCCCCACAAAAAAATGGGATACAGATTTTACTGTAGTTCCCCCTATTCACCCGTCGTGCAGATGCGTGATAGAGTACATCAATGTATCTTGACTTTTTTCCTCTAAATACTAACGTATAGTACGATATGTCAGCATACGATTTAAAATCTGCTCCTTGTGAGTTCAAGGTAAACACTGAGAACCGCACAATCTCAGGGCACGCTGCTGTCTTCGGCAATATCGACAACGATTCTGATATTACTGAGGTAGGGTCTTTTACAAAGACTATTGCAGAGCGTTTTCCACAGAACCTAATCAAGTTCCTTTGGCAGCACAGAGATCCCCTCGGGCCTCTTCTGCGAATCCAGGAAGATTCTGTCGGACTAGCCTTTGAGGGCCGCGTCAGCAAAACAGCACTGGGTGATGACGCCCTTACCTTGATGGCTGACGGGGTTGTAGACAGGATGTCCTTTGGTTTTGTTGTCGCTGACTATGACATGGACCCTGAGCTTAAAGGCAAGTACGGACAGCCCGTGCGTCGGGTCAAGCGGTACGACCCGCTTTACGAGGTGTCGCCGGTTACGTTCGCTGCGAACGAACTTGCTACAATCAGCGCTATTAAAGGGCTGCTCCCTGAGTTGGGTGCAGGCAATAAAAATTTAGACTTGTTCATCGAGCAGGTAGAGTCGCTAAAAGCACTACACCTGGACTTCCTTAAAGAAAGGAAAAAATCTGAGGAGCAGGAAACTGTAGAAACCTCGGAAAAAAGCGATGTAAAAGTTGACGAAGTTCCTCTACACGAGGAAAAAAACCTGTTAGTAGTTGATTTTGCTGAATGGGCAGGGGATAGGCTCCTGGACTTGAAAGCAGCCCTTGAAAAATAAGAGGAATAAATAAAAACAATGGAACTCAAGCAACTCACCGAGAAGTTTGAGCAAGCCCTCGGAGAAATCAAGGGCCTGCTCGATTCGCAGAACGAGGAAATCGCCAAGACTGGCGCTGTATCCGAGAAGACCGCTTCAGCTATTGCTGAGGTAGAAGGTCGTATCGGAGAATACTCCGACCAAATTAAAGAGTTTGGTGGCCGTCTTGACGACATGGAAGTTAAGCTCGATCGTCCGGTTCTGCCGAGTCACTCTGAGGGCGCTGCAAAGAGCCTGGGTGAAACTTTGGTTGAGAGCGATGCTTTCGCACGTATGCAAGAAAAGGGAGAGCGCACAAGCGCCCCTATCCAAGTAAAGAGCTTCGCTCCTTTTATTGGCCGTAAGGCTCTTACTTCTGCTTCCGGTAGCGGCGCTGCTCTTATCAACCCAGAGCGCGTAGCCGGATATATGGGTGAGCTTCCTGCTCCTCCGCGCCTTCGCTCGCTCATCCCTACCGTCCCAATGCAGGGCGGGAGCGTAGAGTTTGTCAAGGAGACAGCATTCTTTGATCTTTATGCAAAGACTACGGGAGAGGCTGCTTCGGGCCAGGCTGTGATTACCGTTGCTAACACTTCTGGGTTCTACAACGGTCAAAAGCTAGAGATCATCAACGCCAGCACTGGCGATGAGATCGAGGTTGAGATCCACGCATCCACCGCTATCACGGCCACAGAAATCACGCTTTCTGATGATCTTAGTGCTACACTTCCTGCTGGAAGTGAAGTTACGGCTGAGGACTTTGTCTTCACCGCAGAGGCTTCGCTCAAGCCCACTGCAGAAGCACAGTACTCGCTTGTAACAGAGCCTGCTAAGACTCTGGCTCACTGGATGCCTGCTTCTCGTCAGATTCTTGACGACGCTGCTGGCCTCCGAGCACACATCGACCAGCGACTGGTTGAGGGGCTTGTGCTTGCTGAGGAGCGACAACTGCTTTACGGAGCAGGTACCTCCACCGAGATTAGCGGAATCCTCTCTGACACTGACATTAGCAGCTACTCCGCTGCTTCTGGAGAGTCGGATCTTGACGCTCTTCGCAAGGCAATGACACTGTGCGCTCTTGCTCACATGCCTGCTGACGGTATCGTTCTTCACCCCAGCGATTGGGAGTCCATCGAGTTGGCTAAGGATGGCGATAGTCGCTACATCCTTCACACATCTCCAGTAGATGGTGCCCAGATGGGCGTCTGGAGAGTGCCGGTTGTACTCACCACTGCTATTGATGCAGGGACCGCCCTCGTCGGAAACTTCCGAATGGGCTGTGCGATTCACGACCGTGAGTCTGCTACCGTCCGAGTCAGCGAGAGCCACGACAACTATTTCGCAAAGAATATGGTTGCGATTCTCGCTGAAGAGCGGTTGGCAATGTGCGTTTACCGCCCACCCGCTTTCTGCAAAGTCACCTTTGACAGCTAGAAGCTAAGGTAAGTAATGCCTCACTTGAGCCCACTTGTACGGATGACTGTCAGGCGCAGGTGTGTCGGCCCAAAAGGCCGACCGCTTGCCCCTGGCGATGTTGTCTATCTTCACGATAGCGCTGCGGACGCTTTCGAGCGTGCCGGAAAGGCCTATCGAGATAAAAGGGTAGTGCCGGAGGTCAAGGCAGCACCTGCTGCTGCTAAGCCTCCGGCTAAGCCGAAACCTGCTCCTGAAGTTGCTGCCGAGGAAGCCCCTAAGAAGGCGACTAAGAAAGCGACTAAGAAAGCGACTAAGAAAGCCGCAGATAAGCCCAGGAAGTTCGGCACTAGCAAGAAGTAGGCGGTTTCATACATGAGCAAGAAAGCACCAACAGCCGAAATGCTCAAAACGCCCTCGATGTACGGATACTCACCGGACGTTGTGGAGCGCCAGGAAATCGTGCTTAAACCCTACGAACTTTATTTAAAATCTAATAAGAAAGTAAAGTTTACCCGACTACAGGCTGCCCTAAAGGCGGCCCTTAAACCGTGTTGATGTGGGCGCAGTTACTAACAGACTAACTCTGTCCCTATCGGACGCTAAGGACTACCTGGGTGTAGCGGATACCTCTGAGGATTCGTACATTACAGACCTTATCACTGCCTCTAAGCAGGCAGCGGATCTCTACCTTAACAATCCGTTCCTAGATGACAACGGGGACGAAGAGGCCATACCCGAGTTGGTGAAACTGGGGTGTCTTGTTTGGATCAGTCGAGAATTTGCCCGCCGTACTCCCGGTGTGACAATGTCTAAGGCTGGCGATCTGAGCGAGAAATACGCCTCTGTGGAGGAGATAGGTCAGGATGTCCGAAGGCACTGGCAGCCCTACCGGAAGTACCCGAGAGTGGGTGGAGCCGGTGTCTGAGTGGCTGAAATATACAGATCCTTCAGGAAAAGTTCGTCTAATAGATAGGGGTTGGGGCAGTTTTGAAGACTGTGTCCTTGGCCTAAATGACGAAGAGGTGATACTCGGCATCTGGTCAAAACGCAGGGTTGCCGGTAAAGGTTTTAAGGTTATTAGTATCGGTGAGTACGCCCAGCGGTTAGAGATGGGGTGGACTAAAAACGGTAAAAAATGGCCTTTCCTAAGTCGCACTGTGCGCGAAAACAAAGATGACTGGGCTCAGGACATGGCCGACAGGGTCAACCGTGCTATGAAGAGAAAGTCCAGGACCGAGGGTAAAAACCCGTTCGTAGGTAGGGCACCCGACTTTCGCACTGCGCGCAGGATACTGCATAATATGGGCAAGGTTGCTGTGCGCGACGTTAAAAAAACTATCATGTCTATTCACGAGCCAGCGCTTGAACCTTCAACAGTTGCCTTGAAGGCTATGAAGGGTCGTAAGAGCCCTGCCAAGCCTCTAATTGATACCGGGGCACTCCACGATAGTGTAGAGTACCGAATTTCTAAGAAGCAGAAGGATTAATATGAAGGTAGATTACACGGGACACTTCTTCGCTTGGTCCGTAAGCGGCCTGATGTTTTTCCAAGGGGAGAACGACGTACCCGAAGACTGTTGGTATGTAGCGCGAAAGACTGAACGTATCCAGTCTGCCCTAGAGGACGGGGTGCTTGTGGAACTTGAGGAGTATAAGGCACCCAAGGAAACACGTAAGCCCGAAAAGTCGTTACTAGAACTACTCGGGTTATCCGAGGGGGCGCTAATGGCTATGGGTGGTCTGGTAGAAGTAGACCTTCGCGACTACCACTGGAACACAGCCCAGGATATCGTTTGTCAGGTGGACAACCTGGACGTGCTGGTAGTTTGGAATGCAGTGGAACACCGTGCGAGCGTTTTAAAGACGCTAGGAGCCAGAATTGGGGATCTTGGGTAGCAAAAAATTTGTTGTCACCCGCTACGCAGAAGGCACCGTTACAGACGGTGTAGAGTCTGTAGTTGTGGATTCCACGTTCACTATTCTGGGCAGTCTGCAGCCAAACGACACTCAGGCAGGCGGCGAGACGGGCGACAGGATTATATCTGGTGGTGTAGTGGACCTGGAGTCCTCTGACGGACTGTTGCGTATTTACACTACTACAGCATTACGAACCACGAACGAACTAACGGGGCTGAGAGCGGATGTGCTCACCTTCGAGGGGGAGGAGTACGAGGTTCACCACGTTGAGCGCCAGTTGAGCGTAATCCCCCACTATCGTGCCACTTTGGTCAGGAGGAACAGGTGACTCGCCTGGAGGTAATCAGGGCGTTCCGAGACTGGGCAGTCTCTGCTACTGGGTTGGCAGATTCCAAGGTTCGTATGGCTGAGGCAAACGACGTAAGGCCTGCTATGCCCTACGCTACTGTACAGGCTCTGGAAACTGTCGCACAGGGGCTACCAGAAAAAACCTCAGTGGGCTCTAGTGGATATGTTGTTGTATCGGGGCATAGAACAACCACGATGCGACTGGCTTTTTTTGGCTCTGCTGGTTACGATTATGCTGAAAAAGCTAGACTCGGAATAGCACGCGATGATTTAATTATTCCCGCTCTCGCTGCTGGAATTTCTGTCCAGGGACTTGCTGGTCCTATCCAGAATATTTCTGCTCCGAGAGGAACTGATTTTGAAGATCGTTTTGTTGTAGATTTTTTTGTAGGTTGGGTTGCTACCGTGACAGATAACACTAGCGGTGGTACTATCGAAAACATTGATTCTACTGCTACAGTTGGTGGGATCGCCTCGGATATTGATGTCTAGGAGGACTGTGTAAATGTCCATCGACAGTGTGGTTAATGTTAATGTAGTTCTCCAGGGGCAGGCCATCTCCCAAGCGGGGTTTGGCACGGTCATGATTATGACCGATGAGGGTGAGTGGCCTTCGGGAATGTCCTCTGTACACGTAGCATCCTACTCCACACTAAAGGAGATGACGGACGCTGGCTGGAGTTCATCCGCAAGGGCCTACGAGGCTGCTTCCGTAATGCTGTCTCAGGCTCTACCTCCCGCAAAATGGAAAGTGGGTAGAGGTAAGACGCCGAGTGCCCAGACCACTGCTATAAGCGTGGACGGAAACACTAACGGGGATTTCACAGTAACGCTGGAATCAAAAAGTTTTACCTACACTGCAGATGGCGACAGCGCTACTGAGATTGCAGAGGGTCTTCGAGACTTAATTAAAGCAGACCCGGACTACGCTGCCACGACGTCATCTACAAGCAACATCTCTGTTGTAGGCAAGCCGGGCGACGACTTTGATGTCGCCGTCACAAACGCTGCTGGCGAGTTGAGTGTCGGATCTACTACGGACGCTGACGGGTCCGCAATCCGGTTGGAAGACAACGTATACCCAGCAGACTCGGACTGGTACGGACTTATCTCCACTATCCGTAACCCGAGCGAGATTGAGAGCCTTACCTGGTGGTCAGAGGCCAACAAGCGGCTTTATGTATCCCAGTTGGCTGACTCCAACGCTCTGATTGCAGGAAGCACAGCAAGCGTGCCCTACGGCATGAAGGCCGCGTCTGCTGCACGAAGCGCGTTTATCTACCACAGTGACAATGACCAATACGCTGACGCTGGTTGGATTGCTGGCAAGTTGGCTGTAGACCCAGATGTCGTGTCAACGACGTGGGCACACTANACCATTCGCGGAGTCACTACAGACAACCTCACTAGCGCACAGCAGGATGCACTTGAGGCGGTCAATGCAAACTATTATGTCCTCTTGGGAGGCTCCGGCTCAACCTACAAGGGCACCTGCGCTGACGGTACATTCATTGACAATGTGCTGGCGTCAGACTGGTTTAGGACTCGGCTAATCGAGAAGCACCAGGCACGGTTCACGGAGTACAGCAACGCAGGCAAGAAGATTCCATACACAGATGTAGGTATCGGAATTGTCGAGTCTGACCTGCGTGATATTACTGAGCGCGGGATTGCTGCTGGGCACTTCCTGAGACGGGAAAAAACGGATTCTCAAAGCGAGAGCCCGAAATACACTGTCCCTTCTCGGTCGGAGGTACCCTCTGCGGATGTATCCAACCGTGTCTACAAGTACCAAGTTGAGGTAGTGCTTGCGGGCGCTATCCACTCATTGACTGTAACTGCGTATCTCCCGCTGACGTGACGAGGTAGTAATGGCTCTGCGAACATATGATTTTAATCGGGTACTCGTCCTCTTTGCGGGGGTGCCTATTAACGGATTCGGCCAATCGGGTGGTGTTTCTATCCGCTGGAACGAGGACGTTTGGGAACCCGTTGTTGGTGCGGACGGAGAAGAGTCTCGGGCTCGCAAGAACGACGATGGGGCTGAGGTAACACTCACTCTAGCCCAGACCAGCAGCGGAAACGACGTGCTGCAAGGATTTTTAAAAACTGATCAGCGGACTGGCTTTGGCGTTTTCCCGCTGGTCATCAAAGACCTTAACGGAAGGTCTATGTACACATCGATGGCGGCCTATATTAAGGCCCGTCCTGCTGCTACATTCAACGCTGGTGTTGAAGAGCGCGAATGGACTATTAGGATGTTGGACGTGGTCGATTTCTGTGGTGGGAATGTCGACAGCGCCCTTCTGAGCCCGTAGTAAAACGATAGGAGCCCTACATGTCAGAGCCCGTTACAATCCTCGATGACAGAGGTGAGGAACACACCTATGTCATTTCTAGTATCCCCTCTCTAAAAGCTGTAAAGATGCTCTCCCGCTTTGCCGAAGCGGGTGCAAGCAGTGAGTTTTTGGACCAGTTCGTAAACGCTGCTGTGGAGTCTGCTCTAAACATAGAGCCTGACTATGACCCGGTGGAGGACGCTATTAATGGTGCCGCCCACCAAATTATAAACAATGGTGACGCGGATCTTGTGGCAGACCTGCTGGTACACGCAGAGCGGGATGGAGTGCAGTTAACGAGGGCTGCTACAGAGGTAGCGTTTTTAAGCAACCTCGGAGAAATGCAGAGGGCTTTGGCACTCGTTATTAAAGACAGTTTTGGGGGTTTTTTTTACTCCAGAGTGACCCCTGTGAGGACGTGGGGAACTCGTCTGGTGGGTCAAGCGTTGGACGGATTCCAGAATTTGCTGAACGGGCAATCGATAAATTCGGCCCTAAGTGGATTATCTACGAAGTATGGTATAGGTCAGAAGGTCGAGCAAGTTTAGCAGAAATCCAACACCAGTGGACTCTAGACGACCTGCTGGACGCTCGATTTTGCCTAGACACTTTCCAAAAATTGAAGTCTCACTATACTAGAGAGGCCGAAAGGGAAGCAGCCGCAAAAGTCAAGAGGGGCAGGTGAGCGTCAGGTCAACTTTAGCTGGGTCTTTGTTCTGGCGCGTTAGGATGAACCTCAACCAGAGGAGCGTTCGGGACGCTAAAGACGCTATAAACAGCGTCGGGAAGGAGACAGAAAGGGCTACAAAAAAGGTTACTGCCCTCAACTCTGTTATGAAGGGCCTGGGAATATCTATAGGTATTCTAGGCATTACGCAGATGGCTAGAGGCCTCGTCTCTAGTATACAGGAGTACGAAAGACTGTCTGCTACGTTAGAGACAGTCACCGGATCGACAGAGGAAGCCGCCCGAGCGCAAGAGTTTATCCAGGGGCTGGCTACCAGATTGCCCTTCTCTATCGGCCAGGTAACAGAGGCTTACATTAGGCTTAGAGGTATGGGCATAGAGCCCACCGAGGCTCAGATAATGTCCCTAGGCAACGTGGGAGGCGCAATGAGTGCGTCTCTAGATGCTCTTGTGGGCGCTGCTCAGTCTGCCGCTAGAGGTATGCCTCGTGCCCTTGAGGGTATATTGAGAACAGACATCCAAACAAACTCCAACACCATCGGGGTGTTGTTGGATGGACAGAGAATAGAGATAGAGCGTAGTGCAGAGGCAGTACTGGGGTTCCTGGAGGAACTAGGAGATACAAGGTACTCAGGCGGCGCTAGAAGATTGATGAGCACACTAACTGGTGCGTTCAGCAATTTTAAAGACGTCATGTTCCAGGTGGCGAGTACAATAGGCAGATCCGGGTTTTCAAGAAGTCTTGGAGCCTTTGTCAGGAGTTTAGGTGATTTCTTCGAGAGAATAACACCTTTGCTATCCGCTATGGTGGCTCCTATCAGTACGATACTGACTATGACATCTGCCGTGCTTGATGCGTGGCCCGCCCTCCTGGCTCTAACTGTAATGTACCTGACCAGGATAATATACACGCAACTGCCTGCGCTTATTGGTGCTATGCAGAGAGTTGTAGCTCTGGCTTGGGGTCTGGTTACGCCTTTCTCTCTTGCGGCAGGCTCTGTGGCTATTTTGGGACTAGCAGTAGAGGATTTCTACGCATTCCTGCAGGGTCGGGAGTCCCTTATAGGTCTGCTCCTGCCAAAAGACACGCAGGCTAGACTACATAGTTTTTTTGCACCTATATTCAATTTTTTCCGGGGAATAGCCAAGGACAGTGATGGACTTCTCGGAGGTATTAGCCTGACGTTTCAGCGGTTCGGAGCGATCGCTTTTACAGGCGTTATGAATTGGGTACGGAACCTTGCCAGTAGCATATCCAACGCTTTTAGAGCGGAGGTAAACGGGTTTATTCTAGGACTAAACAGGATTATTCCTGAAGGTTATGAGATTCCCCTAATAACACCTCGCTTAGAAGCAACGGGGGACGCCGCAAACAGAAGATACCTATTAGACAGGGCCTTCCAAGGAGGGGATCTTCAACTCATGCGGCGAAACGGTGAAGTAGTAGATTCTTCTGTAGCGCGGGGTATGTTTATGGGGGAGATGCTTCAACAAGGAATAGACTCTCTTAGCGACATACCAAAAGGTATGGAAAGAGAGATTTTTACGGACGGCCTCAGAGCAGTGCAGGAACGCATTGACAGAAATATAAATTACAGCATCCAGTTTGATAGCACGATAGAATCAGCCCCCTCGGAGGAGGAGAGCGCAGCCCGTATGGAGGAAGCCATACGAGCTACTAGTGAGCGTGAAGTATCTGTTCTTGAGGCTATACAGGCACAGGCCGAAGAGAGTTTGACAACGCGGTTGATAGGCGAAGGCTCTGCTTTGGTTAATTATGTGATACGAGGCGGTCTGCCTACTGTTCAGGGCAATTAAATTATGCTGTTTGACCTACCTACAGTAACGGGCAGCGTAACTCAGCAGGAATTGCTGGATATACTAAATAGTGCGCCCAGCATAGCGGATTCGCCTAGTGTTTCAGGAAAGGGCGCTACGGTAATAGCCCCTTCCCCAACAGGCGGTGAAAATTTAATTTTTGATGCTACGTTATCGGAGACTCACAGGGACTCGGTAATCACAAGTAGGTTCCCTACAGACCGTGACAGTGTGGTTCAGGACCATGCGTATAAGGACCAGCAGACGTTGAGTTTGCAGGTTTTTGTTACGGACCAGCCGGTCAGTTTAGAGCAGTTAGCACGAACCAAAGCAAACCGGGCGGTTACTGCTCAGAGCCTTACCGATAACCCACTAGAGTCTGCTATCCCGATGCCGGGGAGATCTCAGCAGTTCTACGACGAGCTGAGGCGAATACAGAACGAGTTTTTGCTTGTTAGCGTGGTCACAGGGCTTCGGGTATATTCCGATATGTTGATCACAAACCTCTCTGTGTCTCGGTCAGCGGGAGGGTCTAAGCACAGTCTCAGGATCGACATTAAGCTTAAAAAAATCAGGAAAGTCACATTTCGTAGAGTGTTGGTATCTGAGGATGCGTTTGCATCGGATCTAGCCGAGATGGAAGCGGACAGGGCTAGAAGAGCAGCGCGGGAAGTTGAAGAAAGCGCTGAAGCAGGAGCAGCCAAAGGCGAGAATAACCCGAGCGCNACTTATTGACATTGCCCGANNNNTACCGGAAAGCGNNNAAGAGNCAGTTTTTAGNGTTTTTAACCNGGGAGNGNAGNCTTATCCNTNGCGGTAGGTAGTAATAATGGCAACTAAGATAATAGATTTTACACCAACGCCTGCTGCTCAACGGTTTTCAATAGCCCTTAGCGGTGTTAACTACGTTTTTCGGTTTTACAAGTCGAGCAGGACGCAGGCCTGGTATCTGTCCATATACGATTCTGCGGATACGCCCTTGCTGGAGGGTGTACGTGTTGTGTCTCTCTACCCTCTGCTGTATAGACACACGTCTAACCCTTTACTGAGCCTCTACAACCTCTACGCGCTAGACACGTCTGGTCTAACCAGACCAGCAAGTGGAGATCTGCTCGGTAACGACATAAAATTGTATGTAACAGATGGCTGAGTTATGGCTCAGGAACATGTCTCTGACGATAGGAGGCGTAGTAGGTAGGCAGTACACATCCTCTGCGTCAGCGCCTAGGAAGATGACGTTTCGCGTGAATAATAACCTAGCGGAGCAGCCCAACAGCGCTAAGTTTGAACTTTATAATTTGAGCGAGAACCACCGNTCTTTTATCGANGGNGAACTTACAAATAAAAAAGTCATACTTGAAGTATCACACGGCAACGACGCGCTGAGGGAATTATTCCGGGGCGATATCTACAGGGCTTTTACTACGAAAAAAGGTCCAAACCTGGTGACAGAGATAGAGTCTGGCGACGGTGTAGCCGAGCGCGCAGGGGGCCTTATTAGTGTCTCGTTTGGTCCAAACAACACACACCTGACGTTTCTGGCTAACCTAACCGCTGCCCTGGGGATGGGGGTGGATGTATCCGCTGCTGATATGGCAGCGCTATCTGAGCAGGTGCTNCATGGCCGTTCGTATCACGGAGACGCTTTTGGATTTATCCGAGCCCTCTGCAGGTCCACAGGACACGAGTGGTCTATCCAGAGGGGCGTGCTGCAGATAATGGTGGAGAACTCGTCATTAAAAGCCAGTGCAATATACCTGGACAGTGAGACGGGGTTGATAGGCAGACCATCTCCCACACGTAGCAAAATACGTTACGAGTCCCGCGACGCAAGCGGCTCGCGTAGACGAAGAAACGGTCAGCAGATAGGTGGTGTAGAAATAAAAAGCATTTTAAACCCAGAACTCGTGCCTGGCGCATTAGTGCAGCTTAACTCTAGTTCTGCTACGGGGCTGTACGCCTGTCGTGACATCACCCACCGGGGGGATACTATGGGACCAACCTGGACGAGCAAGGCCAAGATATACGAGTATGAGTAATGTTTGACCTGCTGTCCCTAATATCCAAGTACGTCGATGATAAGTTACAGTATATCAACACTGTTCGTTTGGCTGTTGTCGAGGAGTTTAGCCAATCGTCCTCGGGATCTCCCTACGTCACAGCAAGGCCGGTCGCAAACACCGCCAAAGGATACAGACTGCCAGAGATAGTAAGGGTGCCTGTAGTCTACCCAATGAGCGGCGGTGGCAACATGGGACTGGTCTATCCACTAAAAGCGGGCGACAATGTGATACTCGCCTTCAATCAAGAGAGCATAGACGAGTGGCTAGAGCGGGGAGGGTCTACGACACCTGCAGATGTTCGCTATATGGACATCTCGGACGCTATGGCTATTCCTGGACTGGTTCCGCTAAACAAAAGTTTTTTAACCCTCGCTACCGAAAATTACATCTGTCTAGGGTCCACATCTCCTGGATCAGGGCTACGGTTGGAGATATCGGACACAGGTAAAATAAAGCTCGGAGATGGTGAAAACGACTTGCTGCAGATTTTGAGTGATCTAATAAGTGCGCTGAAGTCGGCAAAATGCGCCGAGGCCGGGTTTCCGCTGCTGATCGACACAGGCAGATATAGCAACTGTGATGGAGCCGCTGGAAAACGCACTAGATGCTATTAAGAGTCCGTAAAAAAATAAAAACTGGTATATTTCTGACATGCGATTGGATTTTAAACGTGGGGATAATGGGGACTTGGTAATTGAGGACGGGCAGTTCCGCTTGGTTGGTGGAAGGTTTGCTATTGCTCAGTTTCTCCGATCCCGACTGGAATCCTGGACCCAAGAGTGGTTTCTGAACCTGAACTACGGGTCTGTCAGCAAGTCAGCGATTATGACAAAAGCGCCTGTGCTGTCGGAGATATCCGCTATCAGAAAGAGTGCAATATCTACAGTGCCTGGGCTAACACGTATTATTTCCTACAGGATAGCCCTGGATCCGAAGACTAGAAATGTAATCGAACTCGTAGGTGCCCTCACTGAGGACGATGAGGACGTATCTACTGTCTCAGGAGCATCCCCATCTGGTAGTACTACAGTGTACATTCTAGGCACCCCAGGGAGTATCTCATGAGCCTAACATCAACCGGGTTTGCGCTGAAAAGACAAACTCAATTTATCGCTGAGTTACAGGAACGATTTCGGGATGTCTTCGGTGCAGACATAAACGTAGACACTCTAAACCCGGACAGTGTGGGCGGACAGCTTATCGGCATCTTTTCTGAGCGGTTTGCTCTGCTCTACGAGATGGCGCAGGCTCTCTACGACGCAGGCGATCCCTCTGCAGCCGAGGGGATTGCGCTGGACCATCTGGCAAACATTCTGGGAATCTCCCGCAAGGCTGCCACATCCACCATAGCCAAGGTTACGCTAACTGGTGTGGCAGGCACGGTAGTACCTGCGGGGGCTCAGTACTCTACTGACACAGCAGTGTTGTTTCTGCAGGACTCCGAGGCCACGATTGGTGACGACGGTACGGTAACTGATGTTGCGGTAACTGCCCTCTTGCCGGGTGCTACTCCGGCTGCCGCTACAACAATTAAAAATATCGCAATATCGATATCTGGCCTCTCGTCCGTAACAAATCCTGTGGCTGCCACGACAGGAACGGATGTTGAGTCGGATGCTGAGTTGCGGCTCCGAATGGTGGATTCCTCGTCTGTTACGGGCTCGACGACAGTTGATGCCATTCGGAGTCGTCTGCTCGGTATTTCGACCGTGACGAGCGCGCAGGTGGTTGAGAACGCTACGTCTAACACAGTGGACGGCCAGCCAGCCCACAGTATCCAGTGTGTTGTCTACCCTGACCAGGAGGATACCGCAGGACTGGCCCAGGTCATCTGGGATAACAAGCCTGCTGGCATACCGACCTACGGCAACCAGACTGCAGTAGTGGTAACAGACTCCCAGGGCAATGATAACGACGTGTACTTTTCCTACGCTTCCCCGGTGTACGTCGAAGTTAAAGTAGACATCTCAGTGGACGCCAGTTTTCCCTCGGGTGGATCGGATACAATACAGAACGCTGTTATGAACTACGTCAATAATTTGACACCCGGTGAGGATCTGCAGACGTTCAAAATAATAAACAACCTGTCTAACACCACGGGCATTACTAGCCTCGACGTAAACACCCGTTTGGACGGTACAGGCAGTTATACTCCAGATAATGTTGTGATCTCGCCGGTCGAGTTGGCCAGGATTTCTGCCCTTAGCAAGGTCTTGGTGGTGATAACGTGATAACGCCTATTGAAGACCACGTAGCCCAGGCGCTGTCTCGTCTCTTTGGTTACCAGGCCGACTACACGAACCTGCGGGGCATGATTTCGATCCTCGCTGAGCCCGTTCAGGAAATAGAGTATGTGCTCTATTCTATCCTGACAGACACAACACTAGATGTTGCTGCAGGTGCCAATCTGGACCTGTGGGGAGCATTGCTCGGAGAAGCCAGAAATGGCTTAGAGGATGATGAGTATCGTCGCTACATCCTTGCTAGGGCGGCTACCCGTAATAGCAAGGGTACACCAGACGAAATCCTTAATATAATTAAGGTTATTGCAGAGAGCCCACAGGACATTAGAATATTTGAGTTCCCTGCAGAGGCTAAGCTGGAATTTGCTCACTCGGCTACTATGACCACAGACCAAAAAAGACGTGTCACGCTGCAAACAAAACAGGCGCTTCCTGCTGGGGTTAATGCTAGTATCGTCCAGTCACCACTGAATTATTTTGGGTTCGCGGGTAATCCAAACGCTCGCGGCTTTGGTGTGGGAAGGTTCGGTGGGCGCATAGACAACGACTATTGAGGTTTGAAATGGCTGAGAAGGGTACAAAACCATCAGATCAGGTTGACTGGGCGTCTAGCGCTGCCTCTGCAGATATAAACTCCCCCACGCCGGGACAAGAGGCGTCAGGGTACCTGTACAATCAAGCACTGCCGCACGACGAGTTTAACTACGTCCTAAAAAATTTGACGGATTGGATAGGCTACCTCGATGACGGTAGGCCTCGGACATTTACCGATCTGTATTCCCTGTGTTCTACGCTTGGCGATAACCAAACAGGTATCGTTGCAGATATTGATTTTGCCAGGTCCACAGACACCCCCAAAAAAGACTACACCCTGGGGCCCACAGCGGTAGAAACGTGGGACAATAGAACCTACAACCCTATCTGTACTGACGGTAGATACCTATACGTTGCACTGGCTGTGGATCAGTCTGAGTGGAATGGGGTGTCCGTTACTGCAGACACGAGGATGATTGCTGTAGACATTTCCACGTGGGAGATAGCCTGGTCAGTAGGAAGGGTTGCAGGAGGCTCAGCAAACCTGGATCAGACAGCAATTGCGTGCGATGGAGCAAATGTTTTCCTGGCCCAGAACCACGAAATATTTAAATTTAACACGCAAGGCCTGCAGGATTCTAGTTGGTCCTTCGATCACGGTGGGAATGTCCACTGTATTTTTTCAGACGGTGTTCAAGTTTTCATGGGAGGTGCCTCCGGCACTGACTCAAAAACACACAGGGTGCTGAACATCATAAGCGGGTCTGTAATAAACTCTGGCAACCACGGGGCGTCAGTACACGCTGTTATTACGGATGGAGAGTTTGTCTATATCGGGGGCGATAAGGCACCTTCTAGTCCCTCGACCGTTGGTCCAGCGTACTGCTGTGTCCGTAAACTGACCTACGGAAATATGGCCCCTGTATATCCAGATTTTGACCTTAACTGGGATGAAGCAACGCCCCCAACGGGTTCCGTTGCTTGGGGGCCTACTCTAGACTCCGCTGGTACTGACAGCGTAAGAACACTGGCAGTGTCCAGCAATCGCCTTTATGTAGGCGGTATGAAGAGTGGTCTGGCTATGGTGGCAGCCCTAAAGACCGGCGCGCAGGGGCAATTTATCCTGGACTGGGACATGTATGCAGACAGTGGTGATGTCTACCCTGGACGCCCTGAGATTTTCGGTGATGTTGTAAGTCTCGTAGCAGACCCTGCAGGATATCTCTGGGTGGGAACGCACGGTGGATCCAGTGACGAGGAGGAGGAGCCCCGCCTGCTGCAGCAACTGGGGTGGGACGGCAACATAATAAAAACCATCAAGCTCGGGGCGATGGGAGATATCCCTGCTAACCATTACGGTTACTACTGGGCGTATAACTGCTCAGACGGTTTTAATCTGTACACCATTGTTGGTAAGAGCCACGACGCGAGTGTTAGCCTTACGGAAAAGGCGCGTGTACAGATGCGTAGTCTGCGGCGTCCCCCTACACTGGTAACAAAGCTACGGACGGGTAGGTACAGGCCCTTCATGGGACAGGCCGTATCTCACTTTAACAAAGGATAGAGAGAGCGATTATGTCGATTCCTACAGAGTCACAGGTTAGATCGATAGCAGGCAAAGCGTCTTCGCTGTACCCCCAGTGGACCTCCCTGCCGGAAAAAGACGGTTCAGGGTCATCCTCGTTTGATGCAGGCGCACTACCTGCTCTCGGCGAGGGGGTGTCTGTAGACACGGCAATAAACGCCTTCGTTCGGTTGCATCTAAGAGAGGACATACGGTGTCGGAAGATGGAGGTTAGCATTACGACAGTCGCTGACTCCAGCCCCTATAGAGTCAGTCTGTTTGGCACTGACTACACCTACACATCGGACTCCGATGCTACTGCAGTTGAGATAATTGACGGGCTGGCAGCGCTCATCACAGCAGGCAGTCACCCCGTTACAGTCACCAAAACGAGCACGTTGCTAACTATAAAAGGTGACTACAGCGATTCTAATAATAGGTCTGGTGACATCCTGAGCCCTGATGTCTCGATACCATCGGGCGGTGGCGGAATCTCTATGTCTGTTGAGGCCAGCGAAGTTACGTGGCAATTACTCACCCGCTCTAAGAGCCTCCCCGCTGGCAAGGACGCTTGGTGCATGTACCAGTTTCCAAACGGGGACATTGAACACGTAGTTGAAGAGTTTAGTTACGAAGAGCGAATCCAGGTAGCTGGCCTGAAGGAAATCGCTATTCGCATTATCAGCACTGACGGCACTGTCACTCCGATGGTCGGAGTCTGCGCGGAGAGCGATTGATGATCGGTCCTATATTCAACTCCGGCTCAAGCAGTTCCGAGTACATCAACCTTTTGGAAGACGGTGAGGGGAAAGGTGACCAGAAGCTGACAGATTTTCAAGGTACATCTGCTACTGCCATCTCGTTCAACACCATCGAGGATTTTGAGAGGGGTGACCTATGCCTAATTTGGGTGGAGGCCAACAACGACGGTGGCAGTTCCGACTGCACATTGAAATTATACCGGGACGAGAGCGGAAGCGATCTGCTGTACGAGTCACCGCCCCTCGAAGACGACTTCTGGCACGTGCAGTTGCTAGTGCCTACAAAGGAATACGACGCCATTTGGGCTAAGTGGGATGTGGCTCCTACGGGAAACGCCAATCTGTGGGTTCAGGCCGTCATAAAAGTCCCACAAGTCTAAAAAAATAAAAACGTAAAACCCAATCTGTTGTATTACGGCCTTGCTGTATCGTGAGGCCCTTTTTACTGTGCTATAATCTGCCCAGTGCCCCCGGAGGTTTTTGTGTCTAAGTCGAAGATTGTTGGACTACTGACTATTTTGATTGCTGTTTTTACTGCTGCTATCAACATCCTTGAAGATTTTGGTGGTGAAGAAGAAGCGCCTGCTGTCCCGGTGGAAGCCGTGGAAGTCGTGGAATCTGTAGAGGATGCTGAAGAATTTGAGGATTCTGATGCTGGAATGGACGAATAGAGATAATTACCTAGAAAATTTCTACGATATTCTGATACTGCTGATACTAATAATGATTTTGATTGGCCTGCTAGACCCGCAGAACATAAACCCGAGGTAGTACAAAAATGAAGAGAGTCACAGCAGTGCTGGCCCTGTCCCTGTTATGTGGATGCGGTGCCTCGGGACCATCCCTAAAGGACATCCGCGCTGCTGTGTCGCTCTCTGGTTGCGCTGGTGTAAAAATCAGCACAGATACGGGTGTTGACTGGAACGTAAACACTTGTGCCAAGGCTGAAGTCATGGGTTGGGAGCTTCCCGACCTCTGTTTAGGAGCAGAGGGCTGAAATGTCCCTGGACGTCGTATTTCGCCCCGCTTTAGCGTTTGGTATAGCCAACTCGCTACTCACGCTTGGCGAATCGACAGGCGTCAATATAGACCAGCTTATAGCCGAGTTCGGAATGGGCGGTGCCCTGCTAGTAGCGTTTTACTGGCTAGTAAAAGGGATTCGCCAACAAGACTCAAGACAAACTCGGGAGTTGACGGACTCCTGGCAATCCGCATTTGAGCGAATTTCTGAGGCTCAGAGAGAAGCCTGGACAGTCCAAACGGAACTGTTGAGCGCTGAGATCAAAGAGACAAGACGAGACGTCCGAGAAATTAAAAACATACTCTCGGACGCTGTGTAATGCGTTCTGATCTAGAGTGGCTTGAGGCGTTTGAGGCCGTTTACGGCAAACGCATTAGAGACAATAAAAGCTGTGCTACTGCTGTGGCTCGAATGGCTGGGCTCACTGTGCTTGGTGGGGCGCCCGATATAGTCAGAGCCAAAGCCATCGCCACGTTCTCTCGAACCGGGAAACTACCTGATGTTTTTTTGGGTGCTCCAGATCGACCTGCTACTGCTGGGCCTGTGGGCAGGACGTACAGCAGCAAATCCAACAAAGCAGAAGTCCAGGTAGAAGATACTGACGAAGGAAGGACTGTTTCTAGCAAGGGTGGACAGATTAAGACCCTGGACGGGCTTCTAGAGGCTGCCAAGGTAGACCGGGACGACTGGGCTGTTACCAAGTCTGTGATCAATAAATGGGACGGGTTTATCAAGACGCCGTCCGGTAAAACAAAAACCGTTCCTCTCTGGCAAATAAAAGCCTGGATCAGCCGCCGCCCCCAGTTCCTGAAAGCACCCGTAAGGGCTGTCGAGCACATACCTAGAGATTTCGCAGAGGCCTCGGACAGTCTGCGGAAGTGCGTCATCGTACCCGACTCCCAGAACGGCTATCTAATCCACCCCCAGCGCAAGGACTCGTGGGAGCCGATACACGACAGGAGTGCCTGGGACCTAGTGGTACAGGTGTGCCAGTTGGAGCAGCCCGAAGAGGTNATTNTNCTGGGTGACATGNTGGATTTAGCGCCCGTAGGTCGTTGGCCTATAGACAGCAGTGTTACAGGCACTACATCTACCACGCTACACGAACTGCACTGGTGGATTGGTCAGATCCGTCAAGCGGTCCCTAAAGCCCGTATCCGTTATTTGGAAGGAAACCACGAACACAGACTGAAACGTCAACTCCTAGACAGTCTAAAGGAAGTGTCTGGTTTAAGGCCTGTAACTGACCCGGAAGGTCCTGAACTTGTGTCTGTGCCCAGGATGCTGGGCCTGGATGACCTAGACGTAGAGTACATTGACGGGTATCCGGGATCTGAGATCTGGCTGTGGGACCAGGTGAGGGTATACCACGGCAGCACTGCAAAAAGAGGTAGTGGGGCGACAGTGGGTGCCCTAATCAAGGAGGTTAACGCCTCTTTAATTATGGGACACATCCACAGGCTTGAGATGTGTGCAAAAACTGTTACTACGCCGCAAGGTCAGGCTACCTACTACGCTATGTCGCCCGGTTGTATCTGCCGCATAGATGGTGTTGTTCCTGGTTCCGATGCTCGGCGCAACTGGCAGCAAGGCGTGGGGCTTGTGTACCTCACACCGGAGGACCAAATACTGATGGAAACCCTGCCCATATCACGAGGTAGGATGGTACACAGAGGCCTGCTCTTGACTGGTGAGTCAAGACTAGACGAAATAAAAAAGGCCACAGGTCAGGTATGGCTGTGAAAGTAACATTTTCATTCGTAGAAAACGGCGTCCTGGTAGTGTTTGACGAGAAGGACGTGTTCGTTTTCGAGGACGGGCCGGAAGGTGAACAGCTAGGACGCAGCAAAAGCATAGTGCATGCGCTGTGGCACGTTTTCCAAGACTGGTGCCAGACTACCAATCAAGGTGGTATTATTCTGGGTTGGGCCGAGGGAGGACGGGATGTCGATCACTGATGCAGTAGCGTATAACAACAAGAGACAATACAGCAGAGACGACTGGAAACGAATACAAAGAGTCGTGGGCGCTGAAGACGACGGCCACCCCGGTCCTCTGACTGCACAGGCAGTGTGCAACTGGCAAAAACAAAATAACCTTGTTCCTGACGGCAAAGTCGGGCCTAAAACCCTGGAGTTGATAGAGTTCCAGGCTGGCGTAATAACGCCCGCTGGTCCCGTAGAATTTCTCGGCTTTAAGCGCGTCCCTGCTGTTCCCTACGAGGGGCACGGGTACGACTATCTCAGCCTGCGACCCGATGTTGCTGACAAGTGGCTGCAGTTGTTAGACGAGGTGCAATCCAGAGGAGGTTATCTGACCACAGCAGGAGGCAAGCGTAGGTTATCCTCTAGCGTTGGCGCTAACCGATCTGCTACAAGCCTTCATTACCTCGGTATTGCGTTTGATCTAGCAACATACTCTGGAATGGCTGACCCTGACGAGGATCCGTTCATTGTTTGCAAGGATTTAAGCGCTTCGGGTTATTGGAACGTGTATGTTCGTGTTCAGGATGGAGAGCGTATGAAGCTCAAAGCCTTCACGAATAAAATGGAGACGCGGGAGGTAGAGGGTGTTTTCCTGGACTTCACAGCAATGGCTCGGGATATGGGCTTCCGCCGAATTAAGGCCCGATCCTCCTTTTGGAGAGGACGGAATTACATGGGCTCAGAGTGGTGGCACTTCCAAGACGAAAGTAGCCTTAAAGCGCGTGAGACTACGTTTGGTGAGGAGCTTAGAAAAGTTTGGCCAATGGATGAGTTAGAGAACAGCGCCCCGTGGAAATACAGGAATCGTGTCTGGAATGGTGGATATTTCGCCTAGGCGCTCACAAAGGACTGCCGAAAAACAGAAGAAAAAAAATAAAGGCACCTAAAACCACGGCCTCAAACGTATCGCTAACACATCTATCTGGCATATCAATAATCCGTTACGGGGTATCCAAGCACATCCAGGAGTAGAATTGCGCGCTGGATGCTACCAGTGGCTGATTTCTCCAGGTTGTGCATATGTCGGGTCGTGTACCCGAGCACTCCAGCAAGTTCTGCCTGAGTGATTCGCTGCTCCTTACGTCTGGTATATAGTCTATTCATCAGTCTCTGAGATATTTTGTCTCTGTAAAGTTCAAACACCATATCCCGCTGCTCCTCCGTAGCGTCCCACAACCAATCAGGCTGTTCTGTTAAGTCCAACTCCACAGGCTGTGGTAGCGATACGCTGTCCTTGATTCCCCAGCAATAGCCCTTACCTGGATCTCTCCACTGCCTATACCACACTGGTAGACGTAGGCTGTCACGGTTCACGAAATCCAGCTTCGCAACTCCTATAACTGCGCTCTCTGCCCACTCTGGGGGTATTTTGTCTATGCCTATGCGATTCGATAGCGCTGACACGTCCTCGCCGCTTGGAGCACCCGGCAGTGCCACTATCCCTATATACGCCCTACCACTCATTCGGTATCCGTCGTCATCAGAGTTAATGAGTGGCATGTGCCCCTCTGCCACCGCCCAAGCCCAAGGCTGCTTCAATCCTGCAAGTAGTAACATTTTGTCTTACCTCCGTTGTTTTCCGCACTATACGAAAAAATATTCTGCTTGTGCAGAAAAAAATATCTTGACGAGTAAAATTAAGGGGTGTATTAATTATACCCATGAACAGCGGAACACAGACTAACGGAGCCAACACGATGAAGGAAACATACTACACAGACACAGCAGACAATTTTGCGAGCAGTTATGCGGGTGGGCTGTCGAGCGCTCTGAAGCAAAAAAGGAGGGAAATAGAGGCTAACGGCGGTAAGTCTAGGTTTGTTGGGCTGTATGAAGGTTCGAGGCGGGTCAAGGCGAGGGAGATTGAGTCAACTTACGGCAGAAGCTGGCTACTGCACGACGACGAGCACCGGTTGATATCACGTCGAGGTAAACCGTTTTTGCCGACCGGCAGGAAGTCGAGGGTGCTCAAAGGATTGGGACTCTCAGAGCGCTATGAGATGCAGACCGCAGGTGCAGACCTAAATGGAGGAGGAAAGGGGATGTCGGGTATGGCAGGGGTGTACGTTGAAGCCTATAGAACGGGTTGTAAATGGGGTTCTGAAGCCGAATTATTGACTGAGAAGCAATAAAATAAACACCCCACAGCACAGGAGCAAACATGATGAAACAAATTGAACTTGATTACGAACTAGAAAGGCCGCTTACCGAAAACGAGTGGACGTACACAGAGCTAAGAGTGGTGGCAGAGATAGAGGAGTATATCCCGGCTAAAATCACAGGCCCGCCCGAGAACTGCTATCCAGAGCAGGGCGGTAACGCATACATAATCGAAATCTTTGAAGGCGATCAGGTCTGGAGCGGAGAACTGACCTGCGAGGAAGAAGAAGATATTTTGGATAAAATATACGAGAAGGAGTTAGAGCAATGAGAGAACGTATGCCTGTAACAGAAGAGACGCTAACGAAAATCCAGAATAGGTCAAAGGAGATGGTGTCTGGACTAACGCAGTTCCGACCAACACCCGAGCTTGCTCTCTCGGTAGTCGTGAGCAGTGCTCGAAAGGTGCTTAGGAACAAACGAATACGAATAGACAGATACCAGGAGGAGACGCTCACGGCTGCCGTGTGGGTAGAGTTAACCAGCCAATTTAATAAAGAAAAAATCGGTACTTAGGGGTGTAAAAATACTACTTACTACATACAAGGAGGTATTGATGGCACAGGATAGAATTGAAAGGAGGCTACTGATAGATGCGTTGGTAGGTAAGAGAGTGACGGTCACCTGGGGTACTGTAAAAGCAATCCTGGACGATTGGGATTTATCAAACACGAGTTACATGATGCTCCGTGGAATGCTGGCTTTGCACGAGGACGGAGAGCAGTTCCGAGTAGTGGGAGACGGGGGGATAGCGTTTTTTAGTTTTAAGGACATTACAGCAGTCGTAATTGAAGCAGACGTTGATATCCCGAAGGGCGACGAGAAGCTGTATCAATCTATGCTACCACTCGTGGCAGTGGGCGCTCCATCGGGGACAGAACAATGGATACACTGAACAAAGATATACTCAGGCGCAACATACGAGTGCGTATGGCTGCCCTTTGCACGGATGTAGGTCAGATATCAGATACGTTAGGTGTGTCTAAGGGCGCTGTGTACAAGCGGCTTACAAGACTATGCCCAGTAGACCTGTACTGGTGGTCAACTGTGCTAGTGGTGTCTCCAGAACACCTAACACACCCGGATGTGATCTACTCTGTGACACCAGATCTCCCGCCGGGGTGGCTGTCTCGTGTTAAGGGTGCAATCGGTAAGCCCTACGAATACGACAGAGTGCTAGAGATGGCCTTTGACGAGTGGCAGAACACAACTTTGCAAGAGCAGTAAAAATAAAAAAATAAAAAAACAGCGTGCTGCGCCACCGTAAAAAAACGGTAATTTCCCTTTAGTTACAAACACTTAGGCTATGTGCCAATTTTACATTTATCTTTTTTCATGCTATAATGAAAGAAAAAAAGGAGGGTAAATGTTGCAAGTTGAACTTAAAACAGAATGGGGGATTGTACATTTTGACAGTGACGGTGAGTACGTTTACGCAGATGCCTATGAGTGTGAGTGGAATCATCTGGGTATGGACGTGGGGAGTCTTCTGAGTTTCGGGTATCTCACACGAGACGACGTAAAACGTGCGGGGATCTCAGAGGATGTTCTGGATCGCACACTTGAGATGGAGGCCTAACCTATGAGTATCCAAGACGATCACGAGCACGAGTTTGAGTACCGGTGCCCGAGAACCGGGACACGAGCATCAACTACAGTGGAGTGGACAGGTCAAGAGTTNTGCATCTACAAAATGTCCACTGATACATATCANGACGAGGAGTTCAGTGATGCTGAAACATTGTCTGACATTGGAGCAGACAGGCTGTTAGAGGTAGGGTTTCCGCCCAGTGCTGTAGAAGCGTCTAGAGTCCTTATATCTGGAGTAAAGACGGTGGTCGGACCCTACGATGACAAACACGATTGGAATAGGTGGTGGTTTAACTGGGTAACCGACAAAGAGTTGCTTGAAGAGATTGAGCGCCGCGGGCCGGAGTTTCAATCTAGGGTAGGTGCTTAGTATGTCGAACAACAAACAGGTTTACCTGGTAACTTACCACGTCGATCCAGATGGCGAGTCAGAAAGAGGCTTCCTGGCATCTACTGTGGAGGAGGCCTTAGATTTGGCTTGGGAGAAGGTCGATAACGAGGAGGACTACCCGGCCTTCGTGCACTTAAACGGTGAGGTGGTCTGGCCTTAAAAAACATTGTATTATCTCTCATCGTGAACGTGTCTTTCAAACAACTGATACTTGTCGTGACGGTTGTGTCCAGCGGTGTTTGGGGAGCCGCACAGGTCATAATATCGGGAGAGCGTACCGACAACGCAGAGTGTACAGAGAGACTCAGCGCTCTAACAGAGCGTACCAACGCGGTGTGCGATGAGAGGTTAACCGAGTGCGACGGGAGGGTAGAAACGGTAACACTCAGGTTCGATGAGTGCCTAGATAAGGTGCTTCGGATTTCGGCGTCTATGGATCAATAGACGACCTCGTTTCCCCAAACGTCCCACCCCTCTCGGTACCCCCTAGAAAACATGTCTAGTCTAGGCCCTGGACTTACTGCTCTTATTTTACGGTAAGCCTCGTCCGGTTTTTGACTGTGTTTGCGGCGAGGTGCAAGTATCACAGTAGGCTCGTTTCTAACCTGTGGTTTTAGCTTACCTTTAACTCCAAATAGGAGGGGCTCGGTCTGCCCTCTAAAGTAGTATCCGAGCCCCATCCTGTCTTTAACCCAAGTCAGCATAGTCACGTAGCGGAAGCCCAGAGCCTCCATCACCTGGAGCCCGTCTTTGAGGAAATTATTTGTCGTCCAGAGGTAGAGATGGCAGTCGTCTGCTGGGTGCCAGCAATTAGCGTTAAGCATCGTCTCTATGATCTGAGGCGTCTTCATCAGCGGATAGTGTTTATCCGCGCCTCGTTTGATCTTACCGCCCCCACGTTCTAGCCAGGGAGGATCCGCGACAATAGTCTGGTAGTAGCGCATATCAGTTTGGCTTTTCGTCGATGTCATACAGAGCGTGTAGTACCTCCATGCTCAGACGCTTGGTCAGTATCCTCGCTCTGTGGATGTCCCTGTCCGTCAACATCTCGGACGCATCCGTTGTCCCCGACACAAGATTCTGCATCGCAACCCAGAGTATTCGTTTGTCCGGGTCCACCTCCGGTTTCCTGTACCAAAAAAGCCTGTTTCCGCTCGACATCTACATCCTCTAAAACATCTAGGATCGATCGCACTTGTATAGGTGTTGGCAGAAACTCACCACGCTCTAACGCTTCCCAAAATCTTGGAGACAGCGACTCATCCGCCAGGTCGTAGTAGGTAAGTTCAAGACATTCCCGAATCATTCTGACAAGCCTGCCGAGCGCCAATGGACTCATCATTTTCTCCACCGCGATAGTATCTGGCTGTCTACTTTTATAGGCACAGTTGTAATCCATTCACTCATCTTATCTATCATAACCTCCTCCAAGCGCTTGGCTGCAGCCTCGGCTTGGTCTATTCGGGACTCGATCACGATCTGATCGTGTACGAAATTGACAGGCCTACAACCGTATAACGCAGACTCCCCACCTGTAAATTTAGAACCCGTGTAGCACTCGTATGCCACAGCCCATAGGGCGTCCTTGGCACCGTCAGCGACAAGCCCTTGGAACATGGTGTTACAGCCGCTTGTAAAAGTGCAGCCTCCGCGTATCCTATTTGATTTAAGCTGAGTGATGCGGAAGTTCTCCCCGTGTTCGCCTATCCACCTAAAGTAGACCTGCATTTCCGGGTACCGTGCGAACCACTGCCGCTTGAGAACGGTGGCTCTGTGAGGGGTCAACTCTAGGCCATACGTGGCCCTAGCAAAATTGATGAAATTCTGTATTCCGAGCCCTCCTGGGAAGCCGAAATTTGCCGCTTTAGCCATCTGCCTGGCCTCTGCAACACGCTTGTGGTCCTCTGTTATGCTGTAGCCGTGATCCTTAGCGCGCTGGTACTCCTGGTATAACTCCAGCACGCCCTCATAACTCATGTCGAGTATCTCAGCGCCCATCACCAAATGTGGGTCTTTACCAGCCCTAAGCGCGTCCCCAAGCTTAGATGTTTTAAATATGCTCTGGCACACCTCTGCCAGGCCGCACAGTTCCGCTACGTGATAATCCGCATCAACGTAAACCCATCCGTTTCGGGGTATAAAACACTCCCTGATACCGCCCTTCCTGGGAAGTTGCTGAACATTCGGATTACGACAACTGGTCCTGCCAGAACGCACAAGCACCCGAAACCGGGGATTAACGACGGGTGTCAGGCGGGGAATAAACGAAGTCAGTAGTTTTTTTGTACCTAGAGAATCAGCGAGAACCTTGAGATCGGGACACCCGGATTCCCGAAGCGTGTCTTCGTTAGCCCTAACCAAATTGGTTTTAGACCGAGGAGGTTCCAGCCCCCTTTCTCTGAACCTGTCTAGTACAGCGGCACGTATGCGTTTTGTGTTGCGGGTGCCGTTGGGGCGAACAAATTTAAGATCTACCAAACGCCCCTGACAGCGCTCAACCTCGTCCATTAACTCTCTTTTTAGCCGTGCTACAGCAGCCTGGTCCGTCCGTAGCCCCCAACACGATGTTAGATGAAGCGCCCACGCTGCTCGNCANTGAAGGTCTTCNTCTGCCGGGGGGTCCGAAACCCACTTGTGCCAGATTGCCAACGTGACTCTAGCGTCCTCCTTGGCGTAATCCCTAGCGCCTTCAGGCCACTCGTCTANGGGNACGCCATCAAACTCGGAATACCTCAACCTGTAGGTGTTTTTGTCTAGGGTTACACCCAGGTGCTGCTCCGCTAATTCTTCTAGGCTAAAACTCGGACTCTTACCCAGCACGGGATCGTAGTTGTACCTACCTAGCGCGATAGCCCTCAGCTGGGCTCGAATGTACGTGTCCTTGACACGACCTGTGTTGTANGCCTGCCACACCAACCCTGTGAGGGCTGGATAGTTTGAGCAGATNACNNCCATGTCAAATGCTACGTTGTGGCCCACCAGAACAACATTCTCGTCTTCCAGAAGCAGCCTTAGCGCATCCTCTGAGTTGTCGTGGTCCTCTAGCAGTACAGGCTTATCTAGATCGTAGCAGATAGACGTGCAGACAAGTCGAGGTGCCAGTTTTCCAGGCTCTATTAAATAAGTTTCAGTATCNAACGCTATGTATTGCTGCACTTGTGTACTCCTGTTGAGACGAAAGCACCCCCAAACTCAAGNCCGAGAATGGGGGTGCGAATGACCTTGGACTGACTGCCCTCAATCCTCGGTCTTATTCCAAACGACTTTAGTGAAATCGTTACCGCTCCGTGTCTTTATGGTGATCGCCTCAGCACCAATAGAGACACCCCGAGCCTCGGAATTATCATTGATAATGGACTCCAGAAAATCGTTAGTGACGTGATCCTCTGAGAAGCCCTCGTACATTGATTTTCCGACCGCCACAGCAAACTGCTTACAGTTGCTTGGACCGCTCGGCTGAGTCATATCGACTCTCCAGGTGACAGAGTCCCCAGCGCTAAGGTTCTGAGCNGTNGTNGTNTCGATNTTGCACGCGACAATCAGGTATTTGGTACCNGCNTTNCGGCGGCTGTCNACCATCTTCACATCCTGGAGTTCCAGGGTGTACTGGCCCTCCTCAAAATAGTTACCGGAACCGTAGACGGGTGCTTTTACAATCTGATCGAATAGGCTCATTTTTTTCTCTCTCTTCGTTTTAGTTGACTAAATGGTGTAACTTTTTTGTTTTTCTTCTTACTTGCGTTTGCCGTTTTTTCTACTTCATTTGCTCTCCTGTAAAACAACCCCTCAAAATCTGCATAATTAAGACGTTGTGGTAGACCCTGTGTTTGTTGAATGTACGTCGAGTGCGTACAAGCGTTTGACAGCGCTCGTCTAAAGACGGGTGTGTGATGTAACACATGGACGTAAACGGTATCTGCGACCTGGCCAGTTCTATGTGTACGGCCTATCAATTGCTCCCACGTCTGCCCGTTGGATGGCGGCTCCAGTACCACACTGTGGTTCCAGGGCTGCAGATTCCAACCTGTGCCGTGGCTAGGTATGCTAAGAGCCAATCTTAGGCTGCCGTCGAGAGGTGGTTTATCTCCAGCATCCACCACGATGACCCCGTCCATCTCTTTTAGCTTGTCTGCAACCGCCTTGCTTTCGTACCAAAACAGAGCGGGCCCGCGAACAACCCTCAACGCCTCTCTTATTGGGTCTGTAGTGATCCAGACGGGTACTGTATCAGGTCCACGCCTGTGCTTAACACTCTCCCACCACCTGAGAGCCTCACCAAGGTGTCCACGGTATCCCTGCTCCACAACCCTTCGTGATACCAGCAGAGGTGAGTCGTAGTTTGGTCCGGCGTTGTCGGCCAATTCTGCTCTGACAAACCGACCCCAGTTATTTCTCGCTTCTATCCAGTCGAAATCGGGCTCTCTGCCACTCCAATCCCAGCGGTAGTAAAATCCCAGACTTAACTGTCTTAAACAGCGCCACTCCTCGATGTCGGCCTCGAAAACGTGACCATCCGGTCTGACGCCATCTGCCACAGCACGAGTCTCTTCTTCGGCATAGGAGATGTCAGAATGAGTGATTATTCGTAGTGACGCCTGTACCTGGTCGTCAGAACTGCACACAACACCTGGCGTGCTCGTAAACCGCTCNAGGAAGGCCCTTCTAGCAAGTTTCTGGTCACGCACATCGTGCCCCATCAGTGGAGTAAAGGTACTCCAATCTGATCCGAGGGGGTCGGAACCAGCATCGATCACGCGAGCCCAACTCGACAACAAATATTTATCTCTCGGTAATGGGCTCCCCTCGCGCAGTGCCAACTCGGACAGGTGTCCATACTCCTCTAACGACCGCGACGTCATTGTTCCCGACAGTGCCACGAACCGGGTGTTGGGGTGCTGTCTAAAATACCTCACTAACCGCATCGTTCTAGACGACCTGAGGGATTTTAGATTGTGTGCCTCGTCTGCAATTATACAGTCTGGCTGTAAGTCATCCAGCAGAGTGGCTCCCGAAGCGACCGACAACCTAGAGTAGGGCACTATCGTAATCTCCGGTATCTCCCAATTTTTTCGCGCTTCTGAGTACATGGACACCGATTGTGGGTAAACACCTGCTGGAACCAACAGCACAGGCCGCGAGCAGCCCAATGCTCTTGGAGCCAAAAAACTTATGAGGGCCTTACCTAGACCCACTCCAATAGGGCCCAAAAGGCCACCTACCATCTCCATCTCATACAGAGCGATGCTCTGCAGGTCACGTAACCGCTGACGCCCTCCCTGGCGCTTATACCTCTGCGTGAGATCAACGGCTCCTGGTTCGATCTGCCTGGATCTCAGACCGACAATTCTTTTTATTTCTGCATCCACATAAAAACCTGTTGGTGTTCNGACCTTCAAAGCAGGTCNTCTTTCGGTTCACCAACACACCTAGCCTACTGAGCCGCACACAATGTTCAGGAGCCACGCACGGGTACGTTAGGTCTTTGATCAGGAGTTGTGGCTCCTAGCTCTAAAAACTTAAAACCCTGTAATAATCTGAACCGCTCTCGGTGCCAGAACCTCTATGGCAGACGGAGCAACCGGGGTTCGCCTATCTACCACGATTGCACCCTTGAGAGACGCCCGAGCGCCCAGCAGAAGCGCTGCTACGCGAGCAGGGCCTTGGCCATACGGGATAGTCAGATAGTGACCTGGGTCGCCCTCGTTTTTTGCACGAGCCTGGTCTACCTCTACACACATAGGCTCCAGTATCTGTTCAAGTCGCTTGTACGGACCTGCAGGAGCACAGTTGATGTAGAGCGTGTACCCAGCACCCTTGCTGCGTTCCTTTTTTGAGGTTTTCCTGGGCTGTTCTTTAGGTTCCTTCTTTTCTGGTGTCTTTACAGTCTCAAGTGATCTACCTGGGTCCACCAGAGCAACCAACTCTTCAGGAGTCTCGACTGGCTTGGGCGGTTCCACCTTTCCACCTGCAGCAACCACACGCCTCTGCTCCCTCAGTGTCTCTACGTCCTCACGTAATTGTGGGACCCTGTGACGGGGCGCTGGCAGGTCTGCGAAATACCCAGGAACATGATGTCCAAGCCATTTAACCAGTTGGGGTTTAGTCCATTTTGATACAGGTACGAGGGGCTCGTCGTATTCCTCGATCTCACCGGGAGCAGGCGTCGGTATCTCTTCCTTGGGCGGGTTTATGTCAGTAGAGGCAATAGCCTGGTCCTTACCTGTGTCCTCAGACGTTGCTTCGTCAAACCAAGACTGCTCTGTTTTTTCTTCGTCTTTTACTTCAACTTTTTCTTCAACTTTCTCTTCTGCTTTAACGGGTGTTTTGTCCGTTATCTTTACACGTCTTTTCAGTTCCATTTTCTTGGGCTCCTTCTTTCGATCTTTGTCCATAAATAAAGACGACATCACCCCCATCGAATTGTGACCTAGCGCGGCACATTTAACTCGGAAGGGGCATCCACCAAACGCCGAGCAGGCGCTTTCTGTTGGTTCAACATCTGCAAACGATTCGGCAGACAATATCTTGTTTATGAGCGCGACGTCTGTATCTACCAGGTTGGTCCAAGCGTCTTCTAACTCTGCTCTGGTAAAGCGCACCTCTACTTCCTTGGTGTAGTGGGGTGCTCTAGTCCTTAGATACAGAAACCTGACTGTAATACTGTCTCCATCTCCCAGTCTGCTGTAGGCATAGGTGATTACCTGGGGGTCAACTCGTAACTGTTCTGCCGACAGGGAGTAACGAAAATCACTCGTGGTTTTAAAATCTGTTACTCGTCTAGCGGCGGGCTCCCAAACGTCAACGCGCCCCAACATCATTGTGTCGTCTGGCAGTTTTATCCGAGCCCATCCTTCGAGTTCGATTTCGGGCACAGGCGGCTGGGGAATGTGCGGGATAGCCGCCTGTGCAATCTGAATTGCCCGATCTCTATCGTCCTGTTGCCACTCCGACAACACATCCTTGGACGGTAGTTCCCCAGAGCCCAGATAGTGCTCCAGAAGTGCATGGACATCGGTCCCGAGATCCGCTGCGGGTTTTGGTCCGGTATCCCATTTTTCCACGTAGACGCCATAAAACTTACGTCCACACAGCCTTGCCGTTTTAATTTTACTTGGACTCTTATTCACTGCCCTTGACCGTCAACCCTTGCTTTTTAACTTGCCCTTGACTCACGATGTCGTGTCGATATGATGAGCACTCTACATATCAAATCTGTGGGAGTCAAGGGATGGATTTAAGAAAACTTAGAGAGGACAGGGGACTGACTCAGTCTCAGATGTCCGAGATATTAGGATGTAGTCAACAGCACTATTCGTACATTGAGAGAGGCAATCAGGCACCCACAGCGGACCAAATGACACGTTTGTACTCTGCTTTTGGAGTAAGCGCAGATCAGTTAGGTTACTCAACAGTACCCACCATTAGGATCGTTAGGAGGCGTGATATATAGTGTCACAGCTACCTACACAATCAGTAAACACATGCCTGCAGGCTGCTCTTGATTACGCTCAAAGAGGGTGGAGAGTGCTGCCTGTTCACGCNGCNGCCAAAAACCCTGACACGGGGGAGGTGCTTTGTACGTGCGGGTCTAGCACGTGTTCGTCTCCAGGGAAACACCCAGTTCCCACTAACGGTGTTTACGCGGGAACAACGGATCCTAACATTATAAGACAGTGGTGGGCAGATATGCCGCTTGCAAACGTCGCGATCGTTTGCGGCAAGGAAAGCGGTATTGTGGTGTTGGACATCGATCCGAGAAATGGTGGTATAGAATCGTTAAAGCGTTTGGATAGAGCGCCTCAGAGTCTATACGCTAAGACCGGTGGTGGGGGTCTGCATGTATTTTTTAAGTATCGCGATGGAATACGGTATCCGAAAACCATAGGTGCAGGCTTAGACATTCGCTCGGATGATACATATGTAGTGGCATCTCCCTCTTCCCACGTGTCTGGTGGGTCTTATCAGTGGGGGAATCCCGGAGACTCGCTGGCGGAGATAGATTGGTTGTACGAACAAATTAAAAAAACCACCAAGGGCAATGGCCACTCCGCACCCACAGAGGACGCCCAGAAGTCAGATAAGATTGAGTCTGATTACGCAAAGCACGTCTTAGAACTGGCTGTCGCAGCAGTGCAGGTTAGCGATAAGGGCACACGTAATGAGACGCTAAACCGTGAAGCGTATTCTCTCGGTGGTCTGGTAGGTGCAGGTTTACTGGAGTCAGATGAGGTTCGGGAGAGGCTTCAAAGAGCGGCGCAGGCTGCAGGTCTGGAGCCTGGGGAAATAGCGAGCACTCTTGGACGGTCGTTGCAGGACGGAATCTCGAAGCCGCGAGCAGTTGAGACGCTGGAGTCTACACAACAGATGTATCTCGCCCGCAAGTTGTGTGAGGGGTACGGCGATCTTACAGTCTATGACTTGGACACAGAGAGGTACTGGTCGTACCAGGAGAACGGTGGTCTTTGGGTAGAGTGTGTTGATTATATGGCAGAGCAGACGCTTATGCGTATGCACGGGATGCCAGCGGTAGGTCCAAAGGGCCCAACACGCTTAAATGTTACGCACGCGCTTATCAAGGCGGTAAACGAGCTTGTAAAGCGCATGATTGGGAAGGAGCGGTTTTTTGATCGCGCAGGTGTGGGTGTGCCGTTCAAAAACGGTGTTGTAGATGTGGACGGCAGGATAGCGAATCACTCTCCCCACAACCGCTTTACGCGAGGCTTTGATTTTGAGTACAGGCCTGACGCCCGATGTCCTATGTGGCTACGCACGATAGAGAGGCTGCTGCCGAATCCCGAGGATCGGGAAACGCTGCAGGAGATGTTTGGTGCCACGATGTTCCGACTGACCAGTAGGTATCAGAAAGGCTTTATTCTGTACGGCACAGGCGCAAACGGTAAGTCATTAGTTTGCAACATACTCCAGGGCCTTATGCCTGAAGATACTGTGGTTAGTGTCGCCCCTCACTCATTTAAAAAAGCTTTTCATCTGGGTCAACTTCGGCACGCTTGGCTTAACGTGGTTACTGAGATTTACAGGACCGAGCTACGAGAGACGGAGACACTTAAGGCCGTCATTTCGGGTGACGCCATTACCGCTGAGGCTAAGTACAGGCCCGTGTTTCGGTTTATACCTAGGGTGTCCTGTGTTTTTGCTGCCAACACGCTTCCTGTGGTGACTGATCAGACGGAAGGGCTTTGGCGTAAGTTGATAGTGCTGCCTTTTGAAGCGTACATACCGACAGAGGAGCAGGACGACACGTTAGGTGATAGGCTGCTTAGGCTGGAGCGCGAGGGTATCTGTGCTTGGGCGGTGGCAGGCGCTATGCGCGTACTTAGCCGAAATCAGATTAAAGAACCATCATCCAGTGTGGCATTAAAGGCGCAGTGGNGAATGGANTCTGACCAGGTTCAGGTCTTTCTGGCGTCATGTGTTATGGAGGGCTGGACGAGTGCTATTGACCTCTACTCCCAGTATCGTGGGTGGGCTATACAGCATGGGCACTCGCCCCTGTCATCGACGCGCTTCGGACGCCGTCTCAAAAGCCTGAAGGTAGCGTACAAGCGCCAGAGCAAGCGCGTTATGTACAACGTGTCAACGTCTTAGCGGACTGCATACGATGATTAGGAACCCCTATTACATAACGTGGGAGGAGATTCAGGCAGGTGAACACTTGTCTGATCTCCCCGAGCGCCATCTCAGCACAGAGAGCCTCGATGAGTTTATTGAGGAGGCTAGGAGGCTTACATCTAAGGGCCTTATGCACAATGAATGGACCTTTGCTTTGTGGTCTAGCGGGTGGTGGTTGAACCGGTCAGACAGCCTGGAACCAGACCCTGAGACTGACTAGTCTGGAGCGCCCGATTTGGGGTGTCTCAACCCTACACTAACCCTACACTAACCCTACACTAACCCTACACTCGCCTGAAATATATTGCAGCAAGAGGGTGTTTGGGGGTGTAAAACGCATACCCTTAGCACCCCAATTGCCCCATTTTCGCCCCAAAAAATTGAAAAACTGCGTTTTTTACACCAAAAAATAGTGCCCAAAGGTACAATTATTATACCTTAAAAAGGGGTCAGGGTGTACTTATTATACCTTTTTTCAATGTTTTTGCTGAAAAAAAGGAAAAACACAAGACAAAAAACAAAAAAGCAAGACAAAAAAACTGAAATTTTTTTTTCAGAATTTTTTTAAGATCGAAAAAATTGGTGTTTTTGATCAAAAAGGGTATGTGTTTTACACCCCTCTCAACTACTCATCTGAAATATAATTCAAGTTAGTGTAGGGTTGTTTTGCAGTTTTGGCATGTTGAGTGTGTTGTAACCGCCCGCACTACAAGACTTTTTATTAGGTGTGTAGGGTGTGTAGGGTTTTTTTTATAAACCGTAATGAGAGAGTAAAGAAAAAGAAAAGTATTGTTGTTTTTTTTTTTTTTTTTTTTTATGTGTGTTAATAATCATAAAGAGTTTTGCTTACAACCCTACACACCCTACACTAATTGGCACGATATTGAGAGTTTGTTTAATGATTGCGGGGTGTTACGTGCGGTTTCTACTGGGCATCAACCCTACACTGGTTTGACACGCCTGGGCAGGCTGCAGCAAAAGTGCGTGTTTGTTTAATGATAGCGGGGCGTTAGGTGCAGTTTGCTGGTGCAGGCCTTAAATCTGGGATTTTGTCTTCGTATCGAGAACGGCCTATGTACGCTGGTGGAGTGGCATTGGCTGGGGTACAAGATACCTTCCGGCGGGAGACGGCGGGGGAGGGGATCGATGGCTGTACCGAGTGAGGCAAGTGAGCAGGTTGTGTTGGCACGTTGGCTGACACGCAATAAGATCCTGTTTTTTCATCCCCCGAATGGCGGCAAGCGTGTAAGGTCTGAGGCCCGTTTGTTTAGGAGGATGGGCGTTAAGCGCGGTGTCCCAGACATTGTTATAGTGGATCCTGTAGGTGACTACGTTGGTACGGTTGTGGAGTTGAAGCGAGTGTCTGGAGGAGTGGTGTCAGCAGAACAACGAGAATGGTTGTCGGCGTTCAAGGAGAGAGGATGGGCGACATGTATCGCCAAGGGGGCTAGAGACGCAGTCTCCCAGCTACAGGAGCTAGGCTATGGTATGTCCTGAGTGCGGCAGTTCTAGCATACGTGTGCTTGATATAAACAAGGACTACCTGCGTAAGTCCGGTGAGGGCTTAGTAGGTTGGTGGGCAGAGGATTGCTTTATTGTACGGAGAAGGGGTTGTAAGGAGTGTAAGCATTCCTGGCGGTCTATTGAAATTCCAATAGAAGACCTGAGAGAGGCGCTGTCTGAAAAAGGCAACGTATTGAGAGAGCGAGCAAGGCACGCAGCCGAGAATATCCGCAAAGCGTTGCAGGATTTATCCGAGATAGACTAGACCGAAGGGGATAGGGTCAGTTTTAGGGGTAGGCCTATTTTTCCTTAATTATTTTGGGGGACCAAATATTTTCGGGGAAACTTGGAAGATTTTCTGTTTTAAAAAACCTACCAGAATAAATCGCAAGAGTTTCTAAAAAACGCTGTGGAAAAAGCCTGACAACTTTCTGCAGGTTTTCAAACAGTTTTGCAGTTGTTTTTGTAAAACCACCAACAAAAAACTCAAAAAGCCTCAGAGTAACCTTGGATGGGCGCTCAAATGCTTTTCTGTAAAGTTTAAAACGCTTTCAGCGGGCTTTCTTTTTGATTTTTTTGGTTTTTTAAAAAACTCAAAAAAAAATTCTGCACATCAGAGCTGTTTTATATATTAGCAGTATCCCACATACACCTACATGTAGGTTTTTTGACTACATACACCTACATGTAGGTTTTTGACTACATGNANNNANANNCACNTACATGTAGGCAAAAAACATACATGTAGGCAAAAAACATACATAAAAAACTTGTTTTTTCGGTTTCTGTTTCTACCGTGTCTAGGTGCTTGCATACGCTCTTTCTCTGCTTAATGCGGGTCAGTGTACCCTTTAGGCTTTACCGCTTGTTGTAGGGCTTTTATGTGGCCCTGTTTTTAACGTGTCTAGCTTGCCCTCCATCGCTCTTTAGGTGTCTGTGTATGTCTTACTATGCGTGGAACCTTTACCGCTTATTTTAGGGCTTTTATGTGGCCCCCTGCTGTGCTTCGGTCCCTAATCAGTACCCCTAAAACGACAAAAGACCCGACCGAAGCCGAGTCTAGAAACGAAAAAAGACCCGACCGAAGCCGAGTCTTTTTGTCAATATTTTGTGTTCATTAAATTAGGGAAAACAACCCCCAAAAATAGACACAAAAAAACAAAATTTTTGCCAGTTCATTCAATGAAACCCCCTAACCTGGCAATGTGAAACGCTCCCTCTTTAGCGTCGATTTCCGTGCCTTCCATGGCATTCAACACAGATTCGCTGTCCCTGTTCCATCCGTCATACTCTACTGAATAACAATACAGTTCAACCCCCTGCAAATATACATGGATCATAGAACCCCCAAACCAACACTGGAAAAAATCGGTCCCTGGAATTTTTCTTATTGTGTCGGCCTCTTCCATTGCGCCCCCTGTTTTTTGTTTTTGTGTTTACTTTCTAAGAATAGAACTAAATGAAATAAATTTCAAGACTACAGGCTATTAGCTTCTCATTTTTCTATTTTTTACAGGAAGCGCGCCCGCCTGACCCGGTTTTTTTCTGAAAATTGCAACCGTCAAGATCTGGTTTTTTCGGTTCGTATTTCGTGAGGAATAGCGCTACAGCCCTGTCAATATTTTTTGACGCTTGCAAAGCATCTATCAGGAGCGGGGTATAGTTTTCCTTCCCTTCCTCGGTTTCGATTTCTGCTGGCAAAAGCTCCTGTGCTATTTCCTCAGCCGTTAGTGGGGCGGTATGTTTTTTCGCAAGCTCAATTCCTAGCAAAACCATACGAAAAACGGCCAGATTTTCGATTTCAAGTCGTGGGGTATTCATTGTGTTTCTCCTGTTGTTTCTGTTTCGCGGTGATCTAGCGCGATTTCTATGATCTCGTTGTGGTATTCCTCACGGAGCAGACTAAGCACTCCCGGAGTACTGCAAATCTGCGCTCTCGTGAGTGAGGATATTAACGCATAGAATGCGCGTTCAAATTCCTGATCTGTGATTTCCATTGTGTTTCTCCTGTTGTTTTTTTGTGGTGGGGCGGTATTAGTGAAGCTTGAAAATGACAGATTTTTTGACCCTGGGATCAAAGCACAGCCTACATTCGGCGCAAGACTCTTTCGAGCCTAACTGCTGGGGACAGACGAATCCCGATCCCAGACCCTCTCCCATATAAGCAGGCTTCGCCCCAATCTGAGCCGCAAGCGCGAGCGCTTCAACTATGTTGTCAGCGTCTGCTGATAGGTGGAGTGTAAAATTCGGAAGCGCTGCAAGCTGTGACAAGTCAAGACCGAAAGATCTGGTGTACGCGAACCCAACAAGCCAAGTGCATTCCCGAAACACTCCGGTCCACACATCTACAGCGAATTGCGAGTGAAAATCTCCAGATCCGTGTAGCCTGATATGTCTTTTATTCCAGAGAAGCCCNAACAGTTCAGATATAGCCCCTTGCAAGTCGTCTGCTTTCTCATATCGCAGAAAACGCGCCATGTTCCTAGAATAGGCGTTTAAGGCCGTCCCCAGTCCCATGCGCCCCTTCTGAGCGTAGCAGATAGATTTACAACTATCAGTAGCGCCTGGACACGATATCAAAGCCGGCAGAGAGAAAGTCTCGAACCCTACCTTGCTCGTTCTGCCGATTTTGAATGGTGCTTGTCCAGTATGGTCTTGCGTTCGCTGTCTTGCGTCGTG
>FUFK010038686.1_pt1 | contig 43529 bp, 40 predicted proteins | sample 1021851 | NCBI WGS metagenome assembly FUFK01 (sample SAMEA51879418, study PRJEB19060) | metagenome
AAATTAGTCCAAGTTGAGAGGTTAGGCACCAAACCAACGTGAGCTGTTATAGGAATTCCTTCCTTTGCCATTGCTTCAATAAAGTTAATAGAGTGCGAACAATAAATAGCATCAGCACCCATTTCCATTATTTCAAAACCTTTTTTTATTGCTTCTTTAGGAGAACTCACCAACCCATGTTTAAGACCAACAGATAAAAATGCTGTTGGAGCAACTTTTCTTACATCCTTGAAATGATGATCGGGCTCACAAGAAATTATTTCAATTCCTGCTTTATAAGCAGCTTCTGCCTCTTTTGCTGTATCTATATGAGTTTGAGGCCATTTTTTTTTCCCTTTTTGACTCCATAAATCAAAAACGGAAGTTCTATTAGCCATTGTTATTAGATGGAACAGCTACTTGTAATTCATATGAAGGGTTTTTTGCTTGTTTTAAAATTGTNGGGANGATTTCAGAGTATGCNCCCCANANACCTTTCTTAGCTGGCGGCATCTGATCTTTAACTAATTGGTGAAGTTTAGGNAAATTATGNGATGGNACAGTAGGGAACATATGGTGTTCAATATGATATTCCATNTGCCAATATAAAAAACTNAAGATCGGGTTTAAATGCATTGTTCTNGTACTATATCTATGATCTTTNATATTATCTTTTAACCCAGTGTGTTGAGTTAATCCAAAAAGTCTTTTGAGTGTTATCCCATAAAAGTTTGGAAGTAAAAAATATAAAACCGGTAACCAAGACTGAAAANCAATTGACATTAAAATTAATAAGATCCAAATACCAACATGTAATCTTGANGAGTTTATACATTTTTGATGTTCTNTTTCAGGAATNACTTGTTTCATTACTTCTGTTTTTTTGCCTAAAGCATGAAGAATAGTNTCGTATTGAGTTGTTTTTTTAAAATTAANTATGTCAAAGAAAGGTATGAATAANCTGAAAAAGTAAAAAACATCAGTTGGTCTTCTAATTGCNATTTCAAAATCAAGAGGATCATCNAANNAAGTATAACCATGATGACGAAAATGTGACCATCTCCATCTTACTGGTTCAAANCCATTCATATAACTACCAATTTGATAAAAAAAGTTATTCCAATAGTTCGTTTTAAAAGCTGTTTTATGTCCAGTTTCGTGCCAAATAGGATCTGCGCAATTCCATATATTTCCATAAATTAAAAAAAATAATAAAGACCACCAAGTCCCCCATGTCATATAAGCTAAAACACCAAATACAATTAAAGACCCAAAGAAAATAAACATGTGTTTAAAACCTTGATAATCCGACTTCTTAAGAAGCTTTACAAATTCTTCTTTATCAACGTCACAATGATGCCATTTGTCTAAATCAACTTTCATATACAAAAAAATATCATAAACTAAAAAAAAAATAAATAAGGTCAGACAAAAGATCCTATTGCACCGGCTATGGCAAGAATCAGCCCCAATCTAGACAAAGACCCAGAATTTTTAATATATTTTTGATTGGGGGATAGGTTTTTTTTAGCTGATACATATAAATGCATATTTATAAATATGGCTGTTATTAGAATTAAGCTAGCTCCAAATAATTTCATATGAAAAGTCCAACCTAAATTAAATGAGCCGTATATTACCAATAGCAAAATAATTCCAGTAACCCACATTGTGATGATAGCTAATAAAGATAAAAATGCTAAAACCTTAAAACCTTTAGCTAAATGAGGCTCAGGCACTTTACCTTCTTTTTTATATATAGATTGTATAACAGCACTACCAATACCTCCTCCTCCAGCAATAAACAGAGATATAAGATGAAGAAACTTACAAATGTATATAATCATACAAAAAAAATATCATAATTTAATATTTATGAGTTAATATATTTTTAAAAGTTGATTAAAAAAAAGATTGTCACGATAGTCGGTGCTGGCGTCATTGGCGCTGGATGGGCTGCTAGAATGCTAGCATGTGGTCTAATAGTTAATGCTTATGACCCAAGTGTTAAGGCAAGAAAGCAACTATTATCAAATACCAAAACAGCTTTAAAGAGCCTTCAAAGATTAGGTTTAAATAAAAATGCAAAACTTAGTAATTTGAAAATTTATTCTGATCTCAGAGAGTCTCTTCATTCAACCACCTTTGTCCAAGAAAATGCTCCAGAGAATGAAAAATTAAAGAAGAAACTTCTCAAAGATATAGATAAATTATTGCCAAAAAATATAATCATAGCGTCTAGTTCATCAGGACTTTTGCCTACAAGAATTCAATCTTTATGTAATTATCCAGAAAGAGTTTGTATAGGACATCCATTTAACCCTGTATATTTATTACCTCTTGTCGAGTTGGTATCAGGAAAGCAAACAAAGAAAAACACAATTACCAGAGCTAAGAAGTTTTACGAGGGAATAGGAATGAAGCCTTTGATTGTAAAAAAAGAAATTGAGGGTTATATATCTGATCGCTTACAGGAAGCTCTTTGGAGAGAGGCACTTCACATAATTAAAGATGGCATTGCTTCAACTCAAGATGTTGACGATGCGATTGTTTATGGACCTGGATTACGATGGTCTTTTATGGGTGTTTGTCTAACTTTTCATCTTGCAGGAGGGCAAACTGGTATGAAACACATGTTAGAGCAGTTTGGACCTGCTCTTAAATTACCTTGGACTAAATTAAAGGCGCCAAAACTTGATGCAAAGCTAAAAAAATTAATGATTTCAGGCACAAAAAAACAGGCAGGAAAATACACTATAAAAGATCTAGAGGTGCAAAGAGATATTTTTTTGATTGAAATCATGAAAACTTTGAATAAATATCAAAGAAATAATTTTCCTAATTGGAATAAAACATTTAATAAATTTTAATATGAGCGAAAATCTTTCAATTAAAACAATCGATAAAAATAACAAGTCTATTTTGGTCGATTGGAGTGATGGTTTTAAAAGTAAATATAATTTCTTATGGTTGAGAGATAATTGTCCCTCTGAAGTGCATCCAACAGCTCGTGAACGAACTTTTAATTTGCTTGATGTATCTGAAGATATTCACCCTAAAAATTACTCTCTAAATAGTGAAGGTAATCTTGAGATTGAATGGAGTGAGGGAGGGCATAAAAGTGTTTATGAGAGAGATTGGTTGAGACATAATTGTTATTCTTTAAAACACAGTCGAGAGTACGTTTCACCATATAGGATTTGGGATAAATCCATGCAAGATACATTTACTGATATTCAAATAGATTACAGCGAAATAATTAGTAGTGATGATGGTTTAAAAAAGTGGTTACAGCAACTACATTTTTTTGGTATTTCAATTGTTAAAAATGCTCCAACAGATGTAAATTCTGGTTTTGATATCCTGAAAAATATAAGTCACACTCGAGAAACTTTTTTTAAAACACCATTCGAGGTCATTGATATACCTAACCCTAATAATTCAGCTTATACTGCTGCAGGTCTAAGAAATCATATTGATTTACCATATTATGAGATAGCTCCAGGATATCAGTTTCTTCACTGCTTAATAAATAATGCTACTGGGGGTGAGTCAGTTGCTGTAGATGGTTTTAAGGTAATTGATTATTTAAAAAATAATCACCCAAATGATTATGACGTACTACTTAATACGTCTGTAAAATTTGTAAATAGAGACTACACAACTAATACAATTAGAGTAATGCATAAACCTATAATAACTCTCGATCACAATAATGATTATAATGATATTAGGTTCAGCGTTGCTTACATGGGAGTTATGGACTGCCATCCTGATCAAATGGATCATTTTTACTCAGCATACAGAAAGCTTTTAAGCTTACTTCATGACCAGAGGTTTGAAATTAACTTTCGTATGCAAGCCGGAGATATTTTTAGTTTTAATAATCGAAGAGTGTTACATGGTAGAAAAGAATATGATGCCAATTCTGGAGAAAGGCACCTTCAAGGTTATTATATGGACAGAGATGAAATCTTGGGTCGCTTAAATTATATTGAAAATTTAAATCCTTAAATTTAATAAAAATTAAAATAAAAAATTCAAGAGTTGTTCAAAGATTACAGCAATATAAATAAAAAAATTTATTAGGATTAGTTATGTTAAAAGGTAAAAGAAGCAATAGATAATGAGAAAATTTTGTTAAGTAATGTCTTAAATTACTTACTTTGGTGGCTTCATCTTTTTAACCTCCATCCTTAAACCTATCCTCTAGGTGATTCTATCTTATCAAATAAATTGGATTTTGTATTTTTTAATTTGTGAATATTATGAAAACTTTATTTTACACAATGTTCATTGTCCCAAAATTTATTAACCTTTGGCATTATTAATGGCAGTTTAGCAATAACAGTAGGTCCAAATTTTTCTATATCTCCAGTTGCAAGAACGTAATTACCCATATTAATTTCATTGAAAACTTTAATGTAGTATGAACCTGGTTCGTAAGTTACTGTACTTTTAAAATCTTCACCTATTTGTGGTCCTATCCAATACCATTTTTTACCATAAGGCTCATACCATTCCCACCACTCAAAATTTTGACCATCAACTTCCTCGATGACACTTAACTCAAGGTCTTTACCTTCTAAAATACTAAATGAGAACTTTCTAAATGTATTACAATCATCAATTTTTGGAACAGTAATACCAACATAAAAATTAAATTTCTGATCAGAATTTATTAAGTAATAATGTGGATCACCATTTAATTTAGAGTATATTGCTTTTGATATTTCTGGTTTTTCTATTAGATATGCCTCATTAGGTTTATTTGGGTTTGAGTCATTTATTACAGGTTGATGAGCATAGGATAATGAACAAAAGGTAATTAAAATAAAAACACTAAAAAATTTCATAGTTTAATTTACACTATTATTTTATATGAGGCGAATATGATCTATGAAAAACAATTAATTTTGTTATAAATCAAACTTTATCATGAATTTTGAACAAGCAAGAACAAATATGGTTCTTAATCAACTAAGAGCTAATCGTATAAAAAACTCATCTTTAATTGAAAAAATTGAATTATTTCCAAGAGAAAACTTGTATCCAAAATCTTATAAACATTTGGCTTACTCTGATAAGATTATATTTTTAGATGATGGTCGCTTTATTCTACCTCCTTTAACATCATTTCATTTATTACAAGCTTTGGGAGAGATTGATGATGAGAGTATTTTAGAAATTGGTTCTGGATTTGGTACATCAACATCTATTATAAATAAATTTTCCTCTAATATTGACTGTATAGAGTCTTCTATGCAAATGACTGAAGTTTTCAAAAATAGTATAAAAGACGGTTTGTTCAATGCCTCTTTATTAGATTTAACGATAGAGGAATTTTTCAATAACAAAAAGCCAAATATTAAAAAATACCAAAAGATTATTATTAATGGTTCACTTGATGAAGAGCCCATAAATATAATTAAAAATGCATCTGATAATGCAGAGATAGTTTGTATAATTGATAACCAAGATTTTAAACATAAGATTGTTAAATATATAAAAGTAGGAGGCAAATCGAATAAGTTTGTTATAGATGAAGCTTCTTCTTCTTATATTTATAAATATGTTCAATCCGAACCATTTGTTTTTTAGCAAATGGATGAATTTCAAAATAAAAAAGAATATGAAAATGAAATTTATCAGCTTTGGTTAGACAAAGAATGTTTTAAACCTAAATACAATTTTGATAAAAACTTTTCTATTTGTATACCTCCCCCAAATGTAACAGGGTCGTTGCATATGGGACATGCACTTAATAACACTATTCAGGATATTTTAACAAGATATCACCGAATGAATGGATTTAATACTCTTTGGCAACCTGGAACAGACCATGCAGGCATAGCGACACAAATGGTTGTGGAAAGAAACTTAGCTGAGAAAAATATTTATCGTAAAGATCTCACAAGAGAAGAGTTCATTGAAAAAATATGGGAGTGGAAAGAATATTCGGGTTCCACAATCATAAATCAATTAAAAAGGCTTGGTAGTTCATGTGATTGGTCAAGGGAAAGATTTACGATGGATGACGGATTGTCATCTGCAGTTAGAAAGGTTTTTGTTAAATTATATACAGAGGGGTTGATATATAAAGATCAAGCTCTTGTTAATTGGGATACCAAATTTAAAACAGCTATTTCTGATTTAGAAGTTGTTCCTACGGATGTAAGCACCCAAATTTACTATATAAAATATCCAAGCTCTAATTCTGAGAGTATAACTGTTGCAACAGTTAGGCCAGAAACAATTTTTGGTGATGTTGCTATAGCAGTTAACCCCAATGACAGTAGATATACTTCATTAAAAAAAGAAACTTTTACTATTCCTTTAACATCAAGATCTATTCCACTTATATTTGATGAATATTCTGATCCGGAAATGGGAAGTGGTGCAGTTAAAATTACCCCAGCACACGATTTCAACGATTTTGAAATCGGTAAAAGGCACAACTTAGAACTATTAAATATTCTAAACGAGGACGGANCATTGAACGAAAATTGTCCAAAAGAATTTCAGGGTTTAGATCGATTTGAGGCAAGAAAAAAAGTTGTTCAATTGCTAAAAGAAAAAGGTTTTTTAGAAAAAATTGAAGATTATAAAACTACAATACCATATGGTGATCGCTCGAACACTGTTGTCGAACCTTTTTTAACTCATCAGTGGTTTTGTAATGCTGAAGAATTAGCAAAACAGGCAATGAAAGTTGTAAAAGACGGTGATACAAAATTTTTTCCCTCAAATTGGGAGAAAACATACTTTCAATGGATGGAAAATATAAGACCATGGTGTATTTCTCGACAAATATGGTGGGGACATCAAATTCCAGTTTGGTATGGTCCTGATGGAAAAGAATTTTGTGCAGAAACTGAAGAAGAAGCNAAAAATTTAGCTGTAGACTTTTATAAAGCGGATAAAATAATTTTAAAAAGAGATCAAGACGTCTTAGACACCTGGTTCTCCTCAGCTCTTTGGCCTTTCTCTACATTGGGATGGCCCAACAAAGAACAAACATTAGATACATTTTACCCTAATTCTGTACTAGTTACGGGTTTTGATATCATCTTTTTCTGGGTTGCCCGCATGATGATGATGGGTAATAAATTTATGTCAGAAACACCTTTTAAAACTGTTTATGTTCATGCTCTCGTTCGTGATGAAAAAGGTCAAAAAATGTCAAAATCAAAAGGTAATGTCATAGATCCTTTAGAAATAATTGACAAGTATGGTGCAGATACACTTCGCTTTACTCTAACATCATTAAATACACCTGGAAGGGATGTAAGGTTAAGTGAGCAACGCATAGCTGGTTATAGAAACTTCGTTACTAAAATCACCAATGCCTATAAGTTTGCTGAATTTAAAGGAATTTATCCATTTACAGATAATGGCAAAGTTAACCCTAACCATATTTTTAATATTTGGATTATAAATGAGTTTCAAGAGTTATATAAAAAAGTTCAAGAAAATTATGAGAAATACTATTTTCATGAAGTAGCTAATCAACTATATCATTTTACATGGCATACTTTTTGTGACTGGTATATTGAACTTTCTAAAAATCTTTTAGACGACAATCAATTTAGAGATGAAACCAAACAAACTTTTCATTTAGTATTTAATTCTTTATTGCAACTTTTACATCCAGTGATTCCTTTTATCACTGAAAAATTGTGGGGTAAAAATAATAAAGATATCTTGATGAGTCATCAGTGGGACTATGTTGATCTAAAAACAGAGAGTGAACATGTATCTAAAACAAAATTATTTATTGATTTTATAGAGGAATACAGGTCAATAGAAAAACTTTTTGAAATCAAAAAAGAAGATACTGTAGAAATTTTTTCTAAAAACCAATTAATTCAAACAATTTTAGAAGATAATAAAAAAACATTTGAATTTTTAACAAGAAAAAAACTTTCATCATCCCATAAAGACAATAGTGTTACTTTACCTTTTAAAGAGTTTGATTTTGAAATTTCCACTAGCCAAATTGATAAATCTAAAATCAAAGAAAAACTTCAAGAAAATAAAAGCTCTTTGGAAAAAGAAAAAAATACGATTGATAAAAATTTATCAAATGAAAATTTTGTATCAAAAGCTCCAAAAGATCTAATTGATCAAAATAAAGAGAGACAAAGTTCAATTAATATGGAATTGTCTAAAATTGATAGTATATTAATTAATATTCAATAATGGTTGATAAAAGCAAATTACCAAGTAGACATGTTTCTGTAGGTCCTAAAAGTGCACCACATAGAGCTTTTTATTATGCTATGGGCATTACCGAAGAACAGATTAAACAACCTTTTGTCGGTGTAGTAACCACATGGAATGAGTCTGCCCCTTGCAATATTTCACTTTCTCGCCAAGCTCAATCAGCCAAAAAAGGTGTGTGGGATGCAAAAGGTACACCAAGAGAATTTACCACCATTACTGTTACTGATGGTATTGCTATGGGTCATGAGGGAATGAAATCTTCTTTAACTAGTAGGGAGATTATAGCTGACTCAACTGAACTTTCTGTAAGAGGGCACTGTTATGATGCCTTAGTTGGTTTAGCTGGGTGTGATAAATCTTTGCCAGGTTTAATGATGGCAATGCTAAGACTTAATGTGCCATCTGTATTTATGTACGGTGGATCTATATTACCAGGTGTTTATAAGGATAAGGACGTAACAATAGTAGATGTTTTTGAAGCTGTTGGAAAACATTCAACAGGAAAGATTTCAGACCAAGAACTCCATGACATTGAGTGTGTTGCCTGTCCATCTGCTGGATCCTGTGGCGGACAGTTTACCGCAAATACCATGGCATGCGTTTCAGAGACTATTGGTTTAGCTCTTCCAGGTTCTGCTATGACACCAGCTCCTTATGAAAGTAGAGATAAATATGCTTATGAAAGTGGAAAAGTAGTTATGGAATTAATTGAAAAAAACTTGAGACCTAGGGATATTGTTACAAAACAATCACTAATAAATGCGGCTGTGGTTGTTTCAGCATCAGGTGGATCAACCAACGCAGGTTTACATCTACCTGCTATGGCTCATGAAGCTGGTATTGAATTTACTTTGGAAGATGTCTGTAATATTTTCCAATCAACACCTTATATAGGTAATTTAGCCCCGGGNGGGAAATATGTAGCTAAAGATTTATATGAAGTTGGTGGCGTTCCTGTTCTAATTAAAGCACTCATTGATGGCGGGTTGATTGATGGATCATGCATGACTGTTACTGGAAAAACGTTAGCTGAAAATGTAAAAGATGTGGAGTTACCAAAAAATCAAGATGTTGTTTATCCTGTCAGTAGCCCAATTACTAAAACAGGTGGCGTGGTAGGTTTGAAAGGTTCACTTGCTCCTGATGGTGCGATTGTAAAAATAGCTGGACTTAAAAAATTACAGTTCAAAGGAAAGGCAATTTGCTTTGATAGAGAAGAACATGCTCTAGACGCTGTCTTAAATGGTAAAATTAAACCTGGTCATGTTGTGATTATAAGATACGAGGGCCCAAAAGGAGGGCCAGGTATGAGAGAAATGCTATCTACCACTAGTGCCCTTTATGGACAAGATCTTGGCGAAGAGGTAGCTTTAATTACTGACGGAAGGTTCTCTGGAGGTACACGAGGTTTTTGTATCGGCCATGTAGGTCCAGAGGCTTATGATTGTGGGCCTATAGCGTTAGTTGAAGATGGTGATGAAATAGAAATTGATGCAGAGAAAAATATACTAAATTTGAATGTAGACGAAAAAACGTTATCCGATAGAAAAACTAAATGGGTTAATAAAGAACCAGAGTTTATGTCAGGTACTTTATGGAAATATATGAAAACTGTTGGACCTGCAAACCTAGGGGCAGTTACACACCCTGGTGGTAAATTAGAAAAAAAGACTTATTCAGATATTTAAATCTATAAGAATAGGGCAATGATCAGAGGGTCTATCCATATCACGGTATTCTTTTAATACTTTTAGTTTCATTATTTTACTTTTCAAAAATGGAGATAAAAGAAAGAAGTCTATTCTTATTCCTTCCTCTTTTCCAAATTTGTAAGTTTTATAATCAAAAAAAGTATAACTTTGTTTTTTTGGAGTAGTCTTAAACACATCAATTAGATCTAGATTTATTAATTTATAGAATTCTTTTCTGGACTCAGGTTGTGCTAGAGCATCATTTTTATATTTTTTAATATCATGAGCATCTTCATCATCTGGAATAACATTAAAATCTCCCATTAATAAAACTTCATATTCTTTTTTAAGTATTTCTATTTCTTTATAAAGTAATTTCATCCATTCAAGCTTATTTGTAAATTTGTCTGTATCTATAGGATTTCCATTAGGGAAATAACAATTGAGGATTGCTAAATTTTTATCTTTTATAATAACTGTATTGTTTCTTGCTTGTGTCATATTTAACCTTTTTAAGGGATTTTCATTTAATACAATCTCACTTTTACAAGAAACACTTACCCCATTATAGCTTTTTTGAGTTTCAGCCACTGTTTTCAATGAAAATTGATTAAAAAAATTTTCTACGTATTCTTTATCTAATATCTTCAGTTCTTGTAAGCAAAATATATCTGGAGCTTCTGTTTTTATTATTTTTTCTATAAGTGGTTCTCGAGCTCTTAAAGAATTTACATTCCAACTAATTATTTTCACAATTAAACACTAAATGATGTGCCACAGCCGCAAGAATTTTTAGCATTAGGATTTGAAATAGAGAAACTAGAGCCTATCAATTCATCTTTATAATCTAATTCAGACTCATTTATGAAAGTCATAGAATTTTTATCGATCAAAATTTGTAAATCTTTAAAATTAAATACATGATCTTTGGTTTCATTAATTACATTTTCACTTTTAAATACGTACTGGAATCCAGAACATCCACCACCTTTGACTCTGATTCTAAAATATTTCATATTTTGATCTTTTAGAACTTCTTGAATTTTATTTATAGCTTTATCTGTTATATTAATACTTCCCATATGTTCANTAATTTATCAGCTTTACCAGAAAATTCAAAAGGAAGACTTTACGATGAAATAAATGATCATCGATCACTTTACGAGAGAGATAGAGACAGAATTTATCATTCAACAGCCTTTAGAAAACTAAAAGATAAAACACAAGTATTTATGTTTGAAAAAGGTGACTATTATAGAAATAGACTAACACATACTCTTGAGGTATCTCAAATAGCAAGATCTATAAGTAGAAAATTGTCTTTAAATGAAGATCTTACTGAATGTATAGCACTATCTCATGATTTAGGTCATAGTCCTTTTGGTCATGTGGGCGAAGAAATAATTACTCAAGAATTAGATGCAAATTTTAACCATAATTATCAATCTTTTAGACAAATTACATTATTAGAAAAGAGATATATAAATTTTGATGGTTTAAATTTAACTTGGGAAACAATAGATGGCTTAATAAAGCATAATGGAAAAATACAAGAAACAAATAGAAACTACGACTTATCAAAAAATTTTAAATTTGATTTAAATAAGAATCCCTCATTAGAGGCTCAAATCGCATCCTTGTCTGATGATATAGCTTACATAGCTCATGATTTCGATGACGCTTTAAGATCAGGTATTCTGACAATATCAAGTTTAGCTGAAAATAAAGAACAATTTAATTTTATAGATTTTTCATACATTGCAAACTTAGATAAAAGTATTGCAAGAAATTACTTTTCAAGGTCCATTATGAACTACTTAATTTTGGATCTTCTTAACGAAACTGAAAATACTCTTTCTAATAATTCACAAATANGATCAATTGAAGATGTTATAATAAACACAAATTTTTTGGTTAAGTTTAGTCCTCCAGTATTAGATAAAGTAAAATTTCTTAAAAATTTTCTATTCGAATTTTTTTACACATCTGATTTTGTATATAAAAATAGAACGCAAGCTGAAAAAATTTTAGTATCTATAATNAAATTATTAAATAATGATACCTCTATGCTTCCATCTAAATGGAAAGAAAAATTACAATATGATACAGATAAGCAACAAATNATAGTCGATTATGTATGTGGTATGACAGATCAGTATGCTATAAATTTCTATAAAAAATATGTTACATAANTTAAAAAAATCTCTTTTTGAAATATTAATTAAAATTGATAAGAACGTTAGTATTAATTTTGAAGATGTTGAAGTTGAAACACTTTTTGACCAAAAAGGTGATTTTACAACTAATGCTGCTCTAAAATTTTCAAAAATATTTGGAAAAAATCCAAATCAATTAGCAGACATTATTTTAAAGGGTATAAATTTAAATAATTTTGAAAAAGTAGAAATTGCTGGACCTGGTTTTATAAATTTTTTTCTTAAGGATGAAAGTTTTAATCCTCAATTATTCAATTATGAAAAAGAATTTACAGAAAATGAAAAGGTAAATATCGAATTTGTATCTGCAAATCCAACAGGCCCATTACACTTAGCACATGGAAGAGGTGCAGTTGTTGGGGATATTTTATCTAATTTATTTGAGTATTTTGGACATCCTGTAACTCGTGAATATTATGTAAATAACACAGGTAATCAAATTAATGAATTTCTATCTTCAATACTTTATTCGATTTCACATACATATAATCTAAANCTTAATGAAAAACAATTTTACAAAGGTGATTACATTAATGATATAGCAAAGAACTGTTACGAAAAATTTAAACCAATATTTGATAATAAGCTAAGTTCTGATGAGAAAAACAATATAGTAAATTATGCTATAGAAAATCTTGTCAATCAGACGCTTCAAACACTTGGCACAGCAGGGATTAAATTCGATCAAATTTCATATGAAACAACTATTATGGATAAGGGTTATCTCCCGTTAATTCTTGAAAAATTTAAGCAAAAAGATCTAATATATGAAGGTCAATTAAATGCCCCTAAAGATTTTACGGGCACTTTAAAAGATAATCAGCTAACAATATTTAAATCAACTCTTTTTGATGATGATGAAGATAGAGCGTTAACTAAAAATGATGGCACTCCCACTTATTTTGCAAATGATATTGCTTATCATGAAGATAAATTTCAAAGAGGATTTAATAAATTAATAAATATATGGGGCGCTGATCATTTAGGATATCTCAAAAGATTGTCATCAGCGATAACTTCTTTACATCCAAAAATTGATTTTTCAGTTGTTTTTTGTCAAATTGTCAATTTAAAACGCGATAATAAAATACAAAAACTCTCAAAAAGAGAGGGTAACATTTTTGAACTAAAAAATTTAATAGATGAAATAGGAATTGATAATTTTAGATATTTTATGTCTTACAGAAAAAATGATACTCACATGGATTTAGACATAGATTTAATTAAGAGAGAGAATAAGGAAAATCCTATTTATTATATTCAGTATTCTTATGCTAGAACACAATCCATTTTAAATAAGGTAAATAAAGTTGTTGATACACCCGTTATAATTACTTCAGAATTAAAAAACTTATATAAAAAATTATTGGAGTGGGATAATGTGGTAAAATCTGCATATTTAAAAAAAGAAGTTCACTTAATAGCACACTACTTAGAGAGTTTGTCTTCATATTTCCATACATTATGGTCCTCTTCAAAAAATAAACCATCAGTAAAATTTTTAGATAATGAGAATAATATTTCCTCTAATCTAATTAAGTTATTACATAATTATCAAAATGTCTTAGACGAAGGATTAAAAATTTTAGGCATAAAGCCTAAATTACAAATGTGAAAAATCTAAAAATAGTAATAATTATTTTTTTTTTAATACTGATTTTATTATTTTCCTATCTGTTTTTTGATAATTACTTGAAGTATATTTTTTTTGATAATTTTATAACTATTACTGCTGATGAATTTGATTTTATAAAATGAACTTTCCNATAATTATATCCATTAAAAGTATTTCTTTATCTAAACAAGAAAAAAATTTTATTTCGAAGATAAAACCTTTTGGGGTAATAATTTTTACAAGAAATATCAGTAATATTCCTCAAATATCAAAGTTAAATGAGTCAATTAAATTACTAAGTAAAAATACATTAATATTTATTGATCAAGAGGGTGGCATCGTAAATAGATTTAAAAAATTTAAAGAATTTAATTTTTTAGATAATTTTGAGCTTTATAAAATTTATTTAAGATACCCTTCTTTATCAAAGCAGTTAGTTTTTTTGAAATCCTTCATAACATCGTATTATCTAAAAAAACTAAATTTTGATATTAACACTGTTCCAGTCCTAGATTTACCAATTAAAAATACAATCTTAATGATTAAAAAAAGAACTTTTGGACCAAATATTAATGTCAATATAATTTTGCAGAAAATATTAATAGATAATTTAAGTTACTTTGGACTAATTCCAATAATGAAACATATCCCNGGTCATGGTGTAACAAATAAAGACTCACATTTAACTTTGCCAATAACAAAATTAAGTAAATCTTCTCTTCAAGACCATATTAAAATATTTAAATATTTTAATAAAATACCTTTAGCAATGACTGCACATATTAAATATCTGTCGTGGGATAAAAATAACATCGCTACTTTTTCAAGTTATATTATTGATAATATCATTAGAAAAAAAATTGGGTTCAAAGGTTTAATTATATCTGATGATCTAGAAATGAATGCTAATATTTATAATATNAAGGATGCTATTAAGTTAGCTAACTTNTCTAAATTAGATGTTATTTTAGATTGTAGCTCTGATTTGGATAAATATAGTGAAATTGTAAATTCGTTTAATGTTTCAAATAATTATGTAAATGTTTATAAATCCAATAAACTTCAGCAATATAAGAAAAAATTAGACTTTAAATCTATTAATATTAATCACTATCATGAATTGTATAATCAATTGTTAAAAATTAATGGATTCTAACCTAAATATAGATATTAAAGACTACAATGGACCTTTAGATGTTCTTTTAGAACTTGTTCATAAAAATAAATTTGATTTAAAAAATCTACCAATACTTAGTCTTTGTAACCAATATATTGCTTTTATTGTAGATTTAAAAAAGGTTAGCATAGAGATAGCATCAGAATATTTACTAATGGCTGCTATAATGGTTTTTTTAAAATCCAAATACCTAGTAAATAAAGACAAAGAAGAGGATGTTAAAAAAGTAACAAGATTTCTTACAAATCGATTAACGATATTAGAACTTGTAAATAAAAATAGTATTAAGTTATTCGAGCTTCCTAAATTCAAACAGGAATTCTTTCCAAATACACAAAAACATAAATTAAAAATTGAAAAAAACTTTGTAATTAAAGACAAGCTCATTGATCTTTTAAAAGCTTATGCAAATATTCATAAAAGAAATCAACAATATACTTTAAAGTTTAGCTCTACTAAATTATTTACGATCAAGGATGGTCAAAACGTAATTTCTAAGGAAATTCTATCTAACCAAGATTGGTTTACATTGAAGAGTTTACTACCTGATAATTTAAAATCGGATATTTTGAATAAATCATTTTTTTCTAGCACATTTAATGCCAGCCTTCACATGGCAAAAGAAGATAAAAATGAAGAAAAAAAAATAGTAATTAAGCAATCTTTGCCATTTTCTGATATATATTTAAAAAAAGATGAGTGAAACTTCACAAAAAATTGAAGCTTTAATATTTGCATCAAGTAAGCCAGTTTCAGAAAATGAAATTAAAAAAAGACTGGATATTCATGAGGATATTTCTGAAGTCATGTCTAATTTAGAGACTGCTTATCAACATAGAGGTATAAATTTAAAAAAAATATCAAATAAGTGGATTTTCTTAACAAATACAGAAGTCAGTGAGATCTTTCATGAAAAAAAAGAAATACAAAANAGACTTTCAAAACAAGCAATAGAGACATTNGCNATAGTTGTTTATCATCAACCTATAACAAAATCAGAAATNGAAAGTATTAGAGGNGTTGTTATAGGGCAAGGAATATTTGATCAATTAATGGAGTTTGGCTGGATAGCACCAGGAGGTCGAAAAGAAGTTCCAGGTAGACCTATTCTTTGGGGCACTACTGAAGACTTTCTTTTACATTTTGGTTTAGGCACATTAGATAATCTTCCTGGAATAGAGGAAATGAAAAACTCTGGAATATTGGATGAAAATTTTGCTTCAATGAATATCCAAGAGGTTTCAGATGATNTAAATAAGGATGAAGCCTTCATAGATGATGACGATCAAGCAGAAACTCTTGATGAGTTTTCAAAAAGTCAATTAACGCAAAATAATGATACTTGATGTGAGAGATCTTCACCATTCTTTCGGTGAGATAAATGCTATAAATAAACTTAGTTTTTCAATAGAGCATAATTCGATTGTTTCCATTTTGGGTCCCTCCGGCTGTGGAAAAACTACTTTAATTCGATTAATAGCTGGTTTGGAAGAAATTCAAAAGGGGCAAATATCTTTTGAGGGTAAATTAGTTGCAAATGAAAAATTTAATACTCCCCCTGAGCAAAGATCAATCTCTTACGTTTTTCAAGACTTTGCATTATTTCCTCATATGAACGTAAAAGAAAATATTAGTTTTGCAGCAAGCACTAAAGTAAATAAAAAACAGTTGATTGAACAAGTAATACAATTAGCGAAAGTTGAAAATTTTCTGGATAAATATCCTCATGCTCTTAGTGGAGGAGAACAGCAAAGAGTAGCATTAGCAAGGTCAATAGCTGTTCAACCACGACTATTACTTTTAGATGAACCTTTTTCTGATTTAGATACTAATTTAAAAAAGGAAATTATTGATGACACACTGCACTTAATCAATAGCTTGGACTCCTCTGCTATTGTAGTAACACACAATGCCGAAGAGGCTATGTTTCTTAGCAATGTTATTATTGTAATGGAAAAGGGAAGAATAGTTCAGATAGGAAAACCTCGTGAAATATACTTTAATCCTTCTAATGTTTATGTTGCCTCTTTGTTTGGAGAGGTTAATATTTTTAAGACAAAGATTTTAAATAATAAATGTGAAACTCCTTTAGGTATACTAGATACAAAAGACTTTAAAGATAACCAACAAGTAAATGTAGTAGTTAGACCTGAGGCTATTAAATTGAATGTTGAAAAGTCTCCTTTGACAAGTCCTAACTCAGGAGTTGTTGTTGACTCTAAATTTCTTGGAAATAGCGCTATGATTCATATGACAGTGAATGATAGCAATAATAAAAAACACCACATACATAGCAAGTTAATTGGAGAGTTTTTACCTGCTCCTGCTAGTTCAGTTTCTTTTTCACTAGATCTAAACCACGTATTTATTTTTCCTAGATAAGACATCAATAATGTAGTAGATTACAAAAATGGGTACATTTAGCATATGGCATTGGATAATTGTTTTAATTATCGTTCTTTTATTATTTGGAAAAGGTAAAATACCATCTTTAATGGCAGATATGGCAAAAGGAATTAAGTCTTTCAAGAGCAACATGGCTGAAGATGAAAAACCTGCTAACCCAGATCAAGACAATAAAGACAATCAAAATAAGGACCAGTAATGTTTTCTTTAGGTTGGATGGAGATATCCATCATCCTAATCATAACTGTAATAGTTGTAGGACCTAAGGAAATACCAACTGTTATTAAATTTATTAAAGGAATAACCTCAGGCCTAGGAAAAATTTCTAGAGAGTTTAAATCTACTGTAAATGAGATATCTCATTTAGAGGAGGTGAAAGATATTAAAAAGGATATTTTAGATACAAAAGAGTCAATTGTAAAAGAAGGAAAAGAATTAGACGAATTTATTGAAAAAAGTAATGATGAAATAATGAAAGGTGAAAAAAATGACCGAAGTTGAAAGTTCAATGAATTTCTTCGATCATATAAAGGAATTAAGACAAAAACTAATTTATGTCATAATTTTTTTCATTATTGCATTTATAGTTTCTTTTTATTTTTCTCAATCAATATTTGAATTCCTTGCTAAACCGTTAACTTCAATATTAGGAGATGGCAATGGATTAATTTATACGGCTCTTCAAGAGGCTTTTTTAACAAACGTTAAAGTTGCTTTTTTTACAGCTGCTTTTATTTCATTTCCTTTTTTATCNATNCAGATTTGGTCTTTTGTATCCCCAGGATTACTTAAAAAAGAGAAACAAATTTCATTACCAACTTTAATTGCTATCCCATTTTTGTTTGTTTTAGGTGCCGCTGTTGTCTATTACGTGATATCACCCATAGCTTGGAAGTTTTTTTTAAGTTTTCAAACCTCACAAGCAGACGGTATCAATATTACTCTTCAAGCAAAAATGAATGAATATTTGTCACTTATGATGACATTTATTTTTGCTTTTGGACTTGCTTTTCAATTACCTGTTATTTTACTTTTACTTGTTAAATTTGGTGTGCTCACTATAAATCAATTAATTTCATTTAGAAAATATGCAATTGTTTTGTCATTTGTATTTGCTGCAATAGTAACACCACCTGATCCATTTTCACAAATTTCTCTAGCGTTGCCTATAATAATTTTGTATGAAATATCTATCCTTGTATCTAAATTTATGGCTAAGCGACAGATTAATAAGGATGAGAATAATTAATAGAAATTGTCATGCATGATATTACTTTTATAAGAGAAAATCCTGATTTATTTGATGAATTGTTAAAAAAGAGATTTATTGATCCAAAATCAAATGAAATTATCTCTCTTGATAAAAAAAAAAGAGANATNTTAACTAAATCTCAAGAATTANGAGCAGAGAGAAAGAATTTATCATCTTCTTTTGCAAATCTTAACGACNGTGATAAAGCTGATTTACAAAAAAAGGTACAATTAATTAAAAACAAGATTGATGAACTAGAAAACGATATTTCAATAATAGATGAGCAATTAAAAAATAATTTATCTAGTCTGCCAAACCTCCCACATAAAGATGTACCTGTGGGAAAAGATGAAACCTCAAACAAATTAATAAAACAAGTNGGAAAAATTCCTTCATTTAGTTTTACACCGAAATCCCACTATGAACTTGGAGAGAATTTAGAAATGATTGATTTTGAGCAAGCTGGGAAAGTATCAGGTACAAGNTTTGTATATTTAAAGAAAAAGATAGCANAATTAGAAAGAGCTATAGCTAATTTTATGTTGGATAAACACACAAATGAATTTAATTATACAGAAATTAATCCACCTAACTTAGTTAGAGATGCTGCAGCTTATGGAACTGGGCAATTGCCAAAATTTTCAGAAGATTTATTTAAAACTAACACAAATCATTGGTTGATACCAACTGCTGAGGTACCTTTGACTAATTTAGTATTAGATACAATCGTATCTGATAAAAATTTGCCCCTGAGGTACACAGCTTGGACACCATGTTATAGATCTGAAGCTGGAGCAGCTGGAAGAGATACAAGGGGAATGATAAGACAGCATCAATTTTCTAAGGTCGAATTAGTTAGCATAACTAAAGAGGATGAGTCGGAAAAAGAGTTGGAAAGAATGTTAAGTTGTGCAACTTCTATACTAGATGATTTAAAAATTCCTTACCAAGTTATTTTATTATCTTCTGGTGATATGGGTTTTTCTGCAGAAAAAACTTATGATATTGAAGTGTGGTTACCTGGTGAGGGAAAATATAGAGAAATATCTTCTTGTAGTAATTGTAATTCTTTTCAAGCTAGGAGAATGAATGCTCGTTATAAAGACTCAGATCAAAATAAATTTGTTCACACTTTAAATGGATCTGGTCTAGCAGTGGGGAGGACATTAATAGCAATTTTGGAAAACTATCAAAATGAGGATGGTAGTATTAGTATTCCACAGGTCCTGAAACCGTATATGGGNAATTTAGATAAAATCTCTAAATAATTATATTCTTACTAGAACAATAATATTTAAAAAATTGGTAAGCAGACCTACCTGTTCTATTTCCTCTTGAAAAGATCCATTTGAGTGCACTATTTTCAATCTCATTATCAAATTCTACTTTATAAAATTTACAATAATTTTTAATTATTAAGATAAAGTCTTTCTTACTTAAGTTATGAAAACTAATCCATAATCCAAATCGATCAGATAAAGATAATTTTTCTTCAATCCCCTCATCTTGAGATATAGCAGATGATCTCTCATTATCTAACATATCTCTCTTCATTAAATGCCTTCTGTTACTTGTGACATATATTAGAAATTCGTAGTTTGAGTTGTAAAAAGANCCTTCAAGAAAAGATTTAAATTGAATATATCTTCTATCATTTTGTTCAAATGATAGATCGTCAATAAATATTATGATTTTTTTATCNAANTTATAATTTAAAAAAATATTTGGTAAATCTGATAAATCTTCACTATTAATTTCTAATGTTTCAAATTTATCATATTTATNNGCATAATTTTTTAATATACCTCTTATAATACTACTTTTGCCACTTCCACGTACACCCCATAAAAGACCATGATTAAAAGCTAAACCCTCTAAAAAGTTTTTTGTATTTTCCTCTATTTTTTTTATTTGTTGATCAACACCATACAAAAGCTTTAAATCAAGGACTTTATTGAATGGTATTTTATCTAAAGAATTTTTTGATCTATTCCAGCAGAGTAAATATTTATTTTTCAATTTTATGTTGACTTCATTGATGATTGTGAGATTTTAGTGCTTATTTTATTAATTTAAAGGATTTAAATCATGGAACAACTTGCAGGAATTCTACCACTTATATTAATTTTTGTCGTTTTCTACTTTTTACTTATTAGGCCCCAACAAAAGAAATTAAAAGATCACAAAAATATGATCGCAAATTTAAAAAAAGGTGATCGAGTNGTGACCCAAGGCGGAATTATAGGCAACATCCATTATGTAAATGATGATGGTACTCTTTCTGTAGAAATAGCAGATAACGTTCAAGTCAAAGTAGCTAAGGGTATGATAGCTGATATAGCAGCTAAATAGCTTAATAAACTAAATTAACATAATGATTATTTTTAAACAGTGGAGATTATGGGTATCTTTATTACTGTTAATAGGAAGCTATATCTTTATTAAACCTAATTTTGAAAGTCAAACATCTGATAGCAAAATTAATTTTGGATTAGATATTCAGGGAGGGTTTTCATATTTACTAGAATTGAATGAGGAAGAATATCTTAACAATCTTTTAGTTAAAACATCTCAATATATTGAAAATACTTATTCTATTTCATCCGATATAGATAATGGAGAAATTGTAATATCTAAAAACCAAAATTTAGATGCTCTTACAAATATTGTTATACAAAATTTAGGTTTAGAAATTAATGAAAAATCAGATAAGGAAAATAGTTATATTTTTTCTAAACAAAGTTTTAATAAATCATTGTCAGATATGACTTTAAATGCAGTCGAAATTGTAAGGTCAAGAGTTGATTTTCTTGGTAATAAAGAATTATCTATACAAAAAGTAGGATTAAATAAAATTTTATTAGAAATACCTGGTGATTTGGATAATAACGTCAAAGAAGTAATCTCTAAAACAGCTAAATTAACATTGCACCTAGAAAAAAATAATATAGTTGGTTCTAAGACTTTTATAAATGAAGAAACTGGTGAACAAGTTAGAGTTCAAGAAATTCCAAATATAACTGGTGACTTTATTCAAGATGCGTCACTTCAATATAATCAAAATGAACCAGTCGTTGCTTTTTCTTTTAATAAAGAAGGTTCAGATCTTTTTGCGAAAATGACTTCTGAAAATGTTGGTTCTAGATTTGCAATAGTTCTTGACGGTTCTTTAATTACTGCTCCCGTTATAAGAGAGTCAATTACTGGCGGTAGTGGTCAAATATCTGGAGGTTTTACAAATGAAACTGCTAATAATCTTGCAATCATTTTAAAGTCTGGATCTTTACCAACTCAAATAAAAATAATTCAAGAAAAACAAATAGGCCCGACTCTTGGACAAGAAGGCGTAGAGAAAGGAGTTATAGCATCAATAATAGCTCTTATAGCTATTACTCTTTTTATGATTATTTATTATAAAATTTCAGGATTTTTTACAGTTATCACAATTATTAGTTGTCTGTCTTTACTTTTTGCAATGATGTCCTTATTAAACACAACATTAACTCTACCTGGTGTTATTGGAATAGTATTAACAATAGGAATGTGTGTAGATGCAAATGTTTTAATATTTGAAAGAATTCGAGAAAATTTTAAACATAATATCGAAGATCCTAAAAATCATGGTTTCAATTCTGCTTATGTAACTATTCTTGACTCTAATTTAACAACATTATTCGCAGCTATTTTTTTATTTGCTTTTGGTTTTGGGCCTATTAGAGGTTTCTCAATTTCATTAATTATTGGAATTATATCCTCTCTAATAGTTACTTACATAATACTAAAATTATTTATTAATATAACTTCAATAAAATACCTTGGACTTCAAAGATGATTAATTTTTACTCTTTTAAAAATAAATCTTATTTAGTCTCCCTTACTCTTATAATACTAACAATTATAATTATTTTTTTTAAAGGATTGAATTTAGGAATTGATTTCAAAGGTGGATTGAACTTTGAGGTAAAATCAAACTTAACAACTAATCAGCTTAATGAATACTTTGATTTTATAGACTCTGACAGAGAAGTCTTAATTAAAAGAGAGGTTGGCAGTGATGTTTTCAGTATCAGAATAGAGTCAGGTGATAATAATCCTGTTTTTATTGAAGAAATAAAAAATCTAATTGATCAAAACCCGGATATTGAAATATTACTCTCTGAGTATATAGAACCAACTTTTAGTGAAGAACTTATAAAAAATTCTATTTATGCTTTAGCATCTTCTTTGTTGGTAATAGCTGTTTATGTTTGGATAAGGTTTGATTGGCAGTTTGCAGCATCAGGTATATTCGCATTATTACATGACGTTTTTGTAGCTATAGGCTTTATGTCATTATTTAATATTGAATTTAATTTAACAATGATCGCAGCTTTGCTACTAATTGCAGGTTACAGCATAAACGATACTATAGTTTTATTTGATCGGCTTAGAAGTTTAACTTCAAACGAGGAAAATAAAGATAATTTTGAAACTAATGTTAACAACTCAATTAAATTAAATCTTCGAAGAACTATATTGACAAGTTTCACAACTATTTTGGCATTATTATGTCTAGTTTTTCTTGCACCTGTCAATTTAACTGAAATGCCAATAGTTTTTATTTTTGGGGTTTTGATTGGAACTTTTTCTTCTTTATTTCTGGTGCTTGGAATAGTGGGGGATTTGAATTATGAAGCAGTGCTTAAAGCAAGAGACTCTTGATATTTTCTTAAATAAATACCTGTTTGATTATTTTTATTCTTAATTAGATCCTTTGGTTTACCTTCAAATAAAATATTCCCACCTTTTTCTCCACCCTCAGGTCCTAAATCTATAATCCAATCACTCGTGTTAATAACATCTAAGTTGTGTTCTATTACAATTACAGTATTTCCGTAAGACACTAATTTATGAAGTATCTCTAAAAGTTTCTTTATATCATCAAAGTGAAGTCCAGTTGTAGGTTCGTCTAAAATATAAAGTGTTTTTCCAGTTTGACGTTTCGATAATTCTTTAGAAAGTTTAATCCTTTGAGCTTCTCCACCGGATAGTGTTGTTGCTGATTGACCAATAGAAATATACCCTAAACCAACATCTTTTAGTGTTTTAAGCTTTGAATATACTTGTGGATTATTAATAAAAAATTCTTCAGCATCATCTACTGTCATTGATAAAATATCATTAATATTTTTTTTATTATATTGAATGCTTAATGTTTCCTTATTATATCTTTTTCCGTTACAAACTTCACATTTAACATATACAGGTGCTAAAAAATGCATTTCAATTTTTTTTAATCCATCACCCTCACAACTCTCACACCTACCTCCTTTAACATTAAATGAAAATCTGCCAGGTTTAAAACCTTTAACTTTAGCCTCTGGTAAATTTGCAAACCATTCTCTTATTGGTGTAAAAAGCCCAACATAAGTAGCTGGGTTTGATCTAGGTGTTCTTCCAATCGGTGATTGATCGATATTTATAACTTTATCAATATTTTCTATACCTTTAATGTCCTCATAAGGGAGTGTTTTTATAATTTTTTCATAAATTCTGTTATTAGTAGCTCCATACAAAGTCTCATTAATTAATGTTGACTTTCCACTTCCAGAAACACCAGTAATAGTTATAAACTTACTTAAAGGAAATTTTACACTCACATCTTTTAAATTATTCCCATTTGCCTTTTTAATTTCAATAAATTGTTTTGATGGATTTTTATTAAGAGTGGGTGGATACCTACCAATTAAACCCCTTATATAGCTACTAGTTAAACTATCTTTACTATTTAGTATTTTGTTGAATTCTCCGTTAGCTACAATAGATCCACCATTGATACCCGCATGCTTACCGATATCAACTACATAATCTGCCTCTCTTATAATATCCTCATCATGCTCAACGACTATTATTGTGTTACCTAAATCTCTTAAATTCTTAAGAGTATTTATAAGTTTTTGATTATCTCTTTGATGAAGTCCTATTGAAGGTTCATCTAATACATATGTAACTCCAGTTAAACCAGACCCAATTTGACTTGCTAATCGAATTCTTTGAGACTCTCCACCAGATAGAGTAGAACTTTTTCTCGATAAACTTAGGTAATTCAAACCAACTTCATTTAAAAAATTTAATCTAGAAAAGATTTCTTTTTTTAATGGAGCTGCTATTAGTTTTTCCTGATCATTTAATTCATTTTCAAATTCATTAATCCACTTCAAAGAATTAGCTATGCTTAGAGAAGTAAAGTCAGAAATAGTTATGTTATTAATCTTAACACATAGTGCTTTTTCATTAAGTCTTTTTCCATTACAGTCATTACAAGTTTTTGAGTTTCTAAATTTTTCAAGCTCCCATTGCCTCCACCAACTTGAAGAGCCATCATAGATATCGTCCATAATATTTATTAAACCATCAAATTGTCTTCCACCAAAAAGAACCTCATTTTGAAAAGATTTAGGTATTTTAGACCAAATAACATTTTCTAATTTTTTTGCATTAAACATTTTTTTTAGCTTTGGAAATATTCTTGATTTTGATCTTTCTGACCAAAAATTTATTGCTCCATCATTAAATGATAAATTTTTATCTGGTATCAATATATCTTCATCAAATGTATCTATCTCACCAAGACCGTCACATGTTTTACAAGCTCCATATGGATTATTAAAACTAAATAATCTGGGTTCTATCTCATCAATACTAAATCCGCTTACGGGACACATGAATTTATCAGACAATGTAATTATTTCATTATCATCAATATTAAATACCTCTACACTTCCTTCACTTTCTTTTAAACTAATTTCAATACTATTTGCTAATCTATCTCTATTATCTTTTGACGGTATTATTCTATCAATTACAACACTTATAGAATGTTTAAAGTTTTTGCTTAATTCAGGTAGTTCTTCTTTTTGATAAAGTTTGTTATTAATCAAAAATCTCTCGTAACCTTTTTTAAAATATTCCTCAAAGAGTTTTTTATACTCTCCTTTTCTCCCTTTAATTAATGGAGACATAATCATTATTTTTTTTGAATTAAATTTTAANTTAACTTCATCTATCATTTCTGAGCTAGTTAAGCCTTTGATTGGTTTTCCAGTTGCGGGTGAGTAGGGNACACCAACTCTTGAGAATAGAACTCTTAGATAATCATAAATTTCAGTTACTGTTCCTACCGTTGATCTAGGGTTTTTGGAAGTTGTTTTTTGATCGATTGAAATAGCAGGAGATAAACCTTCTATTTTATCAACCTTGGGTTTATCCATCATATCTAAAAACTGACGGGCATAAGCACTTAGTGATTCGATATACTTTCTCTGTCCTTCTGCATAAATTGTATCGAAGGCTAATGTTGATTTGCCAGACCCACTCACACCAGTTATTACAACGAGTTTGTTTTTTGGTAAATTTAAATTTATATTTTTTAAATTATGTTCATGGGCATTATGAACAATAATGTGAGTAAGTGGTGAATGTTTATCCATTAAATTAGATATCAATTAAAGGGCTTTTAATATATATTAATATTACCTTTTAATAAAAATATTCATGGCTGGATCAGTAAATAAAGTAATTCTTCTAGGTAACTTAGGTAAAGATCCTGATATTAGAGCTACAACAGCTGGATCGAGACTTGCGAGTTTTTCAATCGCTACCTCTACGAAATACCGAAACAAAGATACTCAACAGTTAGAGGATAAGACTGAATGGCACAGAGTTGTTGTTTTTAATGATAAGTTAGCTGATATTTGTGAAAAATATTTAAGGAAAGGTTCAAAGATATACATAGAAGGTCAACTTCAAACAAGGAAATGGACTGATAATAATGGTGTTGATAAATACACCACTGAAGTAGTTATTCCAAATTATTCTGGAGTATTAACGATGTTAGATACTCGTTCTCAATCATCTGTTAGTGATGAAAATAATAGTAATCAATTAGACTCAGCAGCAGATGAAGCAATGGGTGGTTCAGAAACATCTACAGCTGAACAACTCGATGATGACATTCCTTTTTAAAAAAATCATTGGCTAAAAAGAAAAAAACTAAAGCAAAACAGTTAGATGTTTTGGATACTAAAATATATCCAAACATAGATATTACAGATGAATTAGAAAAAAGTTATTTAGATTATGCTATGAGTGTCATAGTCTCTAGAGCTTTACCCGACGTTAGGGATGGATTAAAACCAGTTCACAGAAGAATACTTTACTCTATGTATGAGTCTTCGTACCATCACAACAAACCTTATAAAAAATCTGCAAGAATAGTTGGAGATGTTATGGGTAAATATCACCCTCATGGTGACTCTGCAATATATGAGTCTATGGTTAGAATGGCACAAGATTTTACAATGCGTCTCCCCTTAATAGATGGCCAGGGAAATTATGGTTCTATGGACGGAGATCCTGCTGCAGCTATGCGTTACACCGAAGCTAGATTAGATAAAATCTCATCTTTTATGTTAGAAGAATTAGAGTATGAAACAGTTCAACTTAGAGCAAATTACGATGAGACATTAACAGAACCAAAAGTTTTACCATCAAGATTTCCAAATATTTTTGTAAATGGTGCCAGTGGTATTGCAGTAGGAATGGCAACAAATATTCCTCCTCATAATCTTGGTGAAATTATAGACGCTACTTTACTTCTAGTAGATGAACCAGATACAACTTCTAAACAACTTCATAAGATCGTTAAAGGGCCAGATTTTCCAACTGGAGGAATTATATCTGGTACTGCTGGTCTAAGCTCAATGTATGAAACAGGTAGGGGAAGCGTTACAGTCTTATCTAAACTTCATGAAGAAAAAATTAAGAGTAGAAATGCAATTATAATTACAGAAATTCCTTACTTGCAAAATAAGTCAAAACTTTTAGAGCGTATTGCTGACGTAGTTAACAATAAAACGATAGAGGGTATAAACGATATTCGTGATGAGTCGAATAAAGAGGGCGTTAGAATTGTAGTTGAATTAAAATCATCTGCTGTGCCTGAAATAATAAAAAATCAGCTATTTCAATATACTCCCTTAAAAACCTCATTCAGCAGTAATATGCTTGCATTGAAAGAGACAAAGCCTTTAACGCTTAATTTAAAAGATGGCCTCACTTATTTTATTAATTTTAGAAAAGATGTTATTACAAAAAGAACTGTATATAAACTTAACAAAGCAAGAGAAAAAGCTAACATTTTAATTGGATTATCAATTGCTGTTAATAATATTGATTCAGTAATTAACCTTATTAAAAAATCTAAAACTCCTTCAGAGGCTAAAGAAAAATTATTATCAACAAAATGGACAGTAAAATCTAATGTTACTCAATACATTAAGTTAATAAACCCTTCTTTTAAGCTATCAGGATCTAAGATACTGTTAGATGAGGAACAAGCTAAGGCTATTCTGGAATTAAGACTTCAAAAGTTAACAGCTTTAGAAAGAGACGATTTATTTAATAATTTAAAATCACTTGTAGAAGACATAAATACATATCTCAAAATATTAAATTCAGATAAGCAATTATTAAAAGTATTAAAAAGTGAANTGACAGAAATAAAAGATAATTTTTCTACAGATCGAAAAACTGAAATTCAAAAACATGATATTGAAGACATAGATACGGAAGATCTAATAATCGAAGAAGATGTTGTAGTCACAGTTTCCCATCAAGGTTACATAAAAAGAGTTTTAAAATCCTCTTACAAAGTTCAAAAAAGAGGTGGTAAAGGTAAAAAAGCTATGACTACACGAGATGAAGATTTTCTTGAACAAGTATTTGCAGCCACTACTCGTGATACAATATTATTTTTTACTTCAGTTGGAAAAGTTTATTCTATGAAAGCCTATGAATTACCTGCTGGCACACCTACATCGAGGGGAAAAGCAATAGTCAATCTTATTCCAATAACAAAAAACGAAAAAATTTCTTCTATTCTTACATTGCCAAAAGATATTGATGATTTTGAGAATTATAATTTAGTTTTTGCTACTAGCCTTGGGAACATTAGAAAAAATAAACTAAAAGATGTTGCAATGAGTGGTTCAAGAAAATTATCTAGAACAGGTAAGACTGCCATTAAACTTAAAACAGGAGATAGGTTAATTGGTGTAATTTCTGTTATAGAAAATGATGATGTACAGCTTGCAACAACAAATGGTAAATCAATCAGATTTGCTACAAAAGATTTAAGAGAGTTTTCAGGATTAGGTTCTGCTGGTGTAAGGGGGATTAAACTAGCTAAAGATGATAAAGTTGTATCTGTATGCAGTTTACTTCATAATAAAATATCTATAGATGTAAGAGAGTCCTATTTAAAAGCAAAAAATGAGGCTAAAAAAGATATATCAAAAATAAACAATAAATTTAAAGAACTTGCAAATACAGAAGAATATCTCTTATCAATTACCGAAAATGGTTATGGTAAGTTAAGTTCTGCTTATGAATACAGAATTACTAATAGAGGTGGATCGGGAGTTACTAATATTACTGTTACCCCTAAAAATGGAAGAGTTATTCAATCATTAAAAGTAAATTTGGATGATAATATAGCTTTAATTTCAGATACTGGTAAATTATTAAGGTGTAATGTTGGAGATAACATCAGAGTAGTTGGAAGAGTTTCCCAAGGTGTCTCTGTATTTAAAGTAGATGCAAATGAAAAAATTGTCTCTGTAGCAAGGTTAGAAGATTAAAATGTCAAAAATTGGTATATATCCCGGTTCATTCGATCCAATCACTTATGGACATCTCGATATTATTCAAAGGAGTTTAAGTGTAGTTGATGAATTAGTTATAGCTGTTTCAAATAATAAGTCTAAAAATCACCTAATATCTATTGATGATAGATTAAATTTAATCAATCAATCAATTCTATCTCTTCCAGAGAAAGATTTATCAAAAATTAAAGTAGAAAAATTTGATAATTTACTAGTACACTATGTAAAATCAAAAAATGCTTCATTAATTATTCGAGGTTTAAGAGCTGTTTCAGATTTTGAGTATGAATTTTTAATGACTGGTATGAATAGATCAATCGATAAAGATATTGAAACTATTTTTTTAATGTCTTCAGAAAAATATCATTTTATATCATCAAGATTTATAAAAGAGATACACAAGTTGGGTGGGGATATTTCCAAAAGTGTACCAAAACCAGTCCTTGATTTCTTGGCAAAAATTTGAAATGTTCACAATTATTCTACACGGGCCCATAGCTCAGCCGGTAGAGCACCTGACTTTTAATCAGGGTGTCGCAGGTTCGAATCCTGCTGGGCTCACCACTTAAAACTATGATTAAAGTTTATTTAGCTGGAGAAATTCACACTAATTGGCGTGAAGATTTAATTCAATTGTGTAATTCTGCTAATTTGAAGACTCAATTTTTTTCTCCTGTCACCAATCATGAAAATTCTGATAATTGTGGCGTAGAAATATTAGGACCTGAAGATAAAAATTTTTGGAAAGATAATAAAGGTGCCAATATTAATTCTATTCGTACAAAAAAAGCTATAAAGGATAGCGATGTAGTAGTTGTAAAATTTGGCGAAAAATACAAACAATGGAATGCTGCTTTTGATGCTGGATATGCTTCGGCTCTAAACAAATCAATTATTATTATACATAGTGATGATCATCAACATGCTTTAAAAGAGGTAGATGCAGCAGCTTCTGCTGTAGTGTCTAATAATGAACAAGTAGTTCGTATTTTAAAATATGTCCAAGATGGATCTCTTGAAAAATAAATATGTAAATATAATAAATCGACCAACTGTTTATTTATGGTTATAATCTGAAATATGCTTGATAAAAGAAAATTTTATATAAATGGTGAATGGGTATCTCCATCAAAAAACTCAGATTTTAATGTAATTAATCCAGCTACAGAAGAACCTTATGTAACTATATCTTTAGGTAATGAAGATGACACTAACAAGGCTGTAGTGGCGGCAAAAAATGCTTTTACTTCATGGAAAAATACCTCTGTAGAGGAAAGAATAACTTTACTTGAAAAACTCTTAAAGATTTACAAGAGAAGATTTAATGAGATGACCCAAGCCATTTCAACTGAACTTGGTGCTCCCTTAGATTGGGCTTCATCTGCACAAACAGCCTCTGGAGAGTCACATATTGAAGATTTCATNTTGAGATTAAAAAAATTTGAATTTGAAACAAAATTTGATGAAAGTTCNGATAATTATATAGTTTATGAACCTATTGGTGTGTGTGGTCTTATCACACCATGGAATTGGCCTATNAACCAAATAGCTCTTAAAGTAATACCAGCTTTTGCCACTGGCTGTACCATGATTTTAAAACCATCTGAAATGGCACCTCTNTCTGGTTTGTTATTTGCTGAAATGATACATGAAGCAGGTTTTCCTGCTGGTGTTTTTAATTTAGTAAATGGAGATGGAGCAGGTGTTGGATCTCAAATATCNAGTCATCCTGANATAGACATGGTTTCATTTACTGGCTCTACTAGAGCNGGTAANTTAATTTCAAAAAGTGCAGCTGACACAATTAAAAGAGTTTGTTTAGAGCTTGGTGGTAAGGGAGGTAATATTATTTTTGCTGATGCATATCCCAATGCTGTTAGAGATGGTGTAAGGAATATAATGAGTAATTCTGGTCAATCATGTGATGCACCTACACGAATGTTAGTTGAAAAATCAATTTATGAAAAAGCTGTTGAGGAAGCTGCAGATGAGGCTAAAAAGATAGGCGTAGATTTACCATCTAAATCAGGAGATCATATTGGACCTGTAATTAATAAATCTCAATTTGAGAAAATACAGTCGTTAATTCAAAGTGGTATTGACGAGGGTGCAACACTTGTAGCTGGTGGAGCGGGTAGACCATCAAATCTTGAAAAAGGTTATTATGTAAAACCAACTGTATTCACAAATGTTAGTAATGATATGAGAATAGCTAAAGAGGAAATATTTGGTCCAGTGCTATCNATTATTCCTTTTGAGTCTGAAGAAGAGGCAATTTCNATAACTAATGATACACCATATGGATTAGGTAATTTTTTACAAACTGAGAATAAAGAAAGAGCCAGAAGAGTTTCAAAACAATTAAGGGCTGGTGTAGTTCAAATCAATGGAAATGCTCCTGACGCTGGAACACCTTTTGGAGGCTACAACCAATCTGGTAATGGACGAGAGGGTGGAACGTGGGGTCTGCATGAATATTTGGAAGTTAAAGCAATTAGTGGTTGGAAATAGATGATAGGATTTGTCATGGTTGGAACAAACGATCTTGATAAAGCTACTGGGTTTTATGATACCCTTCTTGATATTATTGATTTAAAGAGAATTGAAAAAACTGATACTTATGGCTCCTACGCCCCTAAATCAAATCCCGAAGCAGTAGAATTTTATGTTACAACTCCTTTCAATGAAGAAAAAGCAACAGTTGGTAACGGAACTCAAATTTCTTTTTATATAAATAATAAAGAAGCTGTCGATTTATTTCATTCTACTGCAATAAGTTTAGGTGCAAAAGATGAAGGCGCCCCAGGTGAGAGATATGAAGGTGAGTATTATTCTTATATCAGAGATTTAGATGGCAACAAAATTTGTGGTTACACTTACCTTAATAAATAGAGATTAATTTTATTTTTATGTCTTATTCTGATATTGAAAATAAATTGAACTCAGGAAAAATTATTATTCTTGATGGTGGGATGGGTGCTGAACTAGAAAAACTCGGAGCNTCTATGGATAATNATCTTTGGTCTGGCAGATGTTCTGTAGATAATCCTGAAATCGTATACAAAGCCCATCAAAATTTTATTCAATCAGGCTCNGATATNATTACNACTAATACTTACGCTAGTACTCCAATTTCAATGAAAGAATATGGNTATGAAAANCATATCGAAGAATGGAATAAAGCGAGTGTAAAAATAGCTAAAAANGTTATTGATAATTCCAATTATAATGTATGTGTAGCTGGNTCNGTTTCTACATATGGTAGTTGGGATAGAATTGAACCAAAATTNTTAAAACCAGGTTTTTTAAAACAATTAAGTATTTTATCTGAAGCAGGTGTTGATNTAATTATCCTTGAAGCAATGACTTCATCNACAAGAACNATNGAGNCANTATTAGATTGTTCNAATNAATTTGATATATCAATATGGCTTTCAATATCGTGTGCATTGAACAGAGATAGAAATCAACTTATGCTTGGATATCAAGAAAGTATAAGTAATTCTGAAGCATTTTTTTACGATGATTTTGAAAATTCTATTAATGAATTTAAAAAAATTCATGATGGTCCTATATTAATAGCTCATTCCGATATAAAGGTGATAAATCAAGGAATTCAAATAATCAAAAGTAATTATAATGGTGTTATTGGGGCATATCCGAATAANGGTTTTTTTAAAAAACCACATTGGAATGTGGTAGAGAGTATTTCTCCACAAGAGTATTATGAAGAAGCTAAATTATGGGTTGAAAGNGGAGCACAAATTATAGGTGGTTGCTGTGGAGTCAGCCCTAGTCATATTAAAGCATTATCAGTTTTAAAGAATTAATTTTTAAGTTAATTCTGTTTCTCTGTAAGAAGATGTATCTTCCATTAACAATTTAGTATCAATATTTATACCTAAACCTTCATTGTCCTCTATTTTGACAAATCCATCTTTTATTTCATAGTTTTGATTACTAAATTTTAATGAGTATGGAATATATTCAGGAAAAAATTCTGCCATTTCTGTATTTGTAAAACTCATACATACATGTACCATCGCAGATGCTGCAATTGACATAGAATTCCAACAATGAGGAGAAACTGTAACTTTTTTTTCATGAGATAATTTGATTATTTTTATCATATCAATAATTCCCCCAACACCTGAAATATCTGGATTGAAAATATCAACTGCATCCAAAGCTAAAGTTTCAATAAAATGATTTAATCCACATTGCTTTTCACCTGAAACAATTCTCAAACTTGTTTTCTCTCTAATATCTTTAAGTGNTCTTGTTGCTTCACCATCAACTGGTTCTTCAAACCAATAAGGTCTAAATTCCTCAACAAGTGAAGCTAGTTTTAATGATATATTTGTATCTTTAGGGCAGGCTAGATCTAACATAAGAGGTATTTTATAGCCTAAAACATCTCTNATTTTTGAAACACATGTTGCTGCTTGTTCAACAGTTCTATTTTGAAGTGGATATATTTTAATTCCTCCATAACCATCGCTTAGTGTTTCTATACATCTTGATGATAAATTTTCATCATTTTTAAAATCCTCACTCCATATTGTTGCATAAACAGGAACTTTTTCTCTATAATCCTTTGATAATATTTTATAAAGAGGTTTTTTTTCTTTCTTCCCCTCTATATCCCAAAGACTCATTTCTATAGCACTTGTTGCAGCGGAAAAGTCAATTCCACGATGTCCATCAGCTATTAAATTTGACTCTGTATAAAATCTATCTGGTGTTATGTCTTTTAAATGAGATAAAGAGCTCATTAAATTATGAATAATTTCAACAATTCCTTTTTCTCTTGCAGGTAATGAAAAAGCCTCACCCCAGCCCTCAAAACCATCAGAGTTAGTTAATTTTAAAAATATAAATGGTTTTATTTGCGACCATCCATCTTCAGTTTGTTTTGANTTAGTTATCCATGTCTCCACTTTTCTTATGAATGTCATTATTTAAAATTTTTCAATTAATTTCTTTAAATGATTGTCACTTACACCACAGCATCCACCAATGATTTGTATTTGATCATCAATAAATTCTAGGCAAGAATTTGCAAATTCATCTTCATTACATGTAGCAATAGCTTCATGTGTGCTTGTATCAAATTTATGTATTTCTGGATAATACATCATAGGGCCACTCCAATGATCTTTTATAATTTTCAATCCACCATAGCTATCTTGAAACCACGTGTGCATAATACCATAAACATCTCCACCAATATTTGTTAGTGTTTTTATAATATCTTCAAATAAAATTATATCATCTTCAGGTAAAAATTTCGGTTGTTCTTGATATATCTTTTCATCATAAATTAGTGATTTTTCTTTTTCAGCTCTAAAATTTCTTCCAACTATCGTGTTATCATATTTACTTACACAACAACTTAATCCAACCCATACAGGTAAACCAGTTTGTAAAGCAGCATTCAATAATAATTGTGAATGGTCTATGTCTAATAACATTTCTAATATTAAAATATCTACACCAGAATTTTTTAATGTGTTAGCTGCCTCTATATAATTCTCTTCTTCTTGTTTAAATGACGGAATAAACCTTGGATCNGGTACAAATTCATTTTCCTTTAAAGCAAAAAAATTGGAGAGACTTCCAGCTATAGCAACNTGATTTTCCTTATTACAGTTTTTTAATGCTTTTCTTGCTAATTCGACAGATCCAGTTAAAAATTCTATAGTTTCATTTTCACGATTTAAACTTTGTAAAACGTGTCTACTGGTTGCAAAAGTGTTAGCGGTAATGATATCACATCCAGCATTGATGAAGTTTTCATGAACTTTTACAACAATATCAGGAGATGTAATTGTTGATAATGCTGCAAAAGCAGGGCTCATATCACCACCTAATTTAGCAATCTCAGAACCATTTCCACCATCGAGGAAAATTTTTGAATTGTTATTTAATTTTTCTTTATAAATCATGATTTTTTTGTGTTTGGCGCTAGTACTACTGCTAAAATTCCACCAAGCACAATCATTGAACTTCCTATTATTTCACGCCAGCCAAAAGGCTCATCTGTCAAAATACTAGAACTGGTCACACCAACAAGTATTTCTGATAAAAAAAGAATGGAACACAAACCNGCACCTAATTTGCTAGGAGACCAGAATATTACTACACCTGTGGGTATAAAATAAAAAACAGATATAAAGAAAAGAAATGAAGACATTGCAACGAAAGAGTCCATTGTAGGCATAGGTCCTAAATAATCTTTTAAAAAGAAGCCAGCGACAATNTTAAATAAAGTTCCATAAAAAAAGAAAGAAAAAATTGTTGGGAATACACCATCTGTCTTTGCGATTTCTAATTTTATCATCCCGCCAGCAAATAATGCCCCTCCAGCAAAAGCTAACCAATCACCAGCATTCTCTGGTAAAGGGATTATCGTTTGCTTACTAAATACTACCCATAGCCCCCCTAAAGCTAAACCAAGTGTTATAGCTCTTTCTATCCCAGGTCTTTTTTTTAAAAATAAAATTTCAAAAATAGTAGTCCATATTGGTGTCATGTAAAAAAGTATTAATGCTCGAACTACATCAGTTAAAAGAAAACTCAACGCATAACAAATAAAGCCGCCCCCACAAAGTAAGCCTGTTATCGGTAGCTCTAAACCAAAAGTTCTTCCATTAATTTTACGCCACACTGCAATTGGAGATAAAATTAAAACTCCAATAATCATTTGTGCGATGGTTCCCCAACCACCAGTAAGACCACCNTCTTCTAATATTCTTTGTGGTAACCAATATATNCCCCATGATCCAGCTGATATAGCAAGGGCAGCTGCTATTTTATAATGATGAGGNTGCCTCATTATTATTAATCTAACAGAGGTTTAAACTTACTAAAGTTAAATATTTCCTCATATTTTTTTGCAAAAGCAAATAATTGTAAATCANTTTTCCTTTTTCCAATTATCTGCATACCCATTGGCATACCAAGTTCATCAAATCCGACAGGGATAGTNAATGTCGGTAATTCAAGAAGACTNGANAATATAAAAATTTCTAACCAACGGTGGTAAGTATCTAACTNAAAAGAATTTATTTTTTCAGGAAACTGTTGATTTTTATCAAACGGAAATAGTTGTGCAGAGGGTAAAGCNAGAAAATCAAAGTTTTTAAAAATATTTTCAATTTGTTCTNCACACCTTTTTTTTTGTTTATAAGCACTATCTAAGTCNTCATNNTTTATATTTTTTCCNTGATTGTACTCCCATATAGCTTGGTAAGTCATTGTATTAATATCTTTTATGTTCATTGCTAAAGTATCTTCGTAAATACTTTTTGATCTAAACGTAATCCAACTATTCCATAGAGCTTCATTATCAAAATCTGGTTTTAATCTTTCAATTTTTACATNCAAGTTTTCTAATTTTTTAAGTTGAGACTCACACATATCTAAAATTTTTGTTTCAATTTTATAATTATTATTCATATTAGATAACCAACCTATTTTGATATTGGTTAAATCTTCATCTTTTATTTTTTGATTTTTAAAAAGTTCTTTTAAATCAAAAGAATAGTTATCCCTTGTATCACTTCCAATCATTTCATCTAATAAAAATGCCATATCACTTGGTGATTTTGCTAAACAACCAGGTGTTGTGAGTATGGGAATTTTTGATAATTGGTTCCCTCTATCAACTGAAATTAAGCCAGGTGTAGGTCTGTATCCATAAATATTTGCATATGCTGCTGGTCCTCTGCATGATCCCATTTGATCAGTGCCGTCTGCAAATGGTATTAGTCCTGCTGCTACAGCAGTACTGGCTCCTCCACTTGATCCTGCTGCAGATTTTGTATTATCATAATAATTAGAAGTTGGGCCAAACAATCTGTTTATTGTATGTCCACCAACACCTAATTCTGCTGTGTTAGTNTTTCCAATTATAATAGCTCCGCTTTTAATAAGACGTTCAACAAANAATGAATTTTTTTTGGGAAAATAATCTTTTGTTCCAGGATAGCCATATGTTGTTTTAATGCCAACTACATCACTTAAATCTTTAATAGCTATGGGAATTCCATCTAAAGTCTTCTCAGATTGAGTTGAATTATCTTTATATATAGCTTCTTTAATAAGATCCCCTCTATCCTTGAGAAGNACTATTGCATTTAAATCTGGATTAAATTTTTCAATTCTATCCAAATAGTATTCCATTACCTCTTTAATAGATATTTGTCGCTGATTTATATTGTGTATTATTTCTTCAACAGATTGATCCTCAAGCATATAGGCTTAGCGAGCTTGTTTTATACTTTGAGTAACAATNTCTTTCATTTGCAACAATGATGCTTCTTTTGGATTTGTTGCATAGGCTTGATCCTGCATAGCTTTTTTTGCAATCCTTTCAGCACAGTCTTCAGGAACATCAATTTCACTTAAACTTTTAGGGATATTTAATCTATCAAGTAACAATTCAATATTTTGAGTAAATTCATTTACTGTATGATTTTCAAATTGCATGGCTTCTGACATTCTTTGAACTTTTTCATCCATACCTGGTAAATTGAAATGAAGAACAGGTGGTAAAACAATAGCATTCGTTAAACCATGATGAGTATTAAATTCTGCTCCAACCATGTGGGATATTGAATGAACATTACCTAATCCCTTTAAAAAGGATATTCCTCCCAAATATGATCCTATGATCATTGCACCTCTTGCCAACAAATTATTTGGTTCTTCTACAGCTAAAACAAGAGATTTTGAAATTAAATTAAGACTTTCCAAAGCAGCTCCATCACAAAGTGGATGAAAACCTGGCACACAGTATCCCTCGATACTATGTACAAGAGCATCGACACCTGTCCACGCTGTCAATTTTGGAGGTAATTCTAATGTTAACTCTGGATCTACTAGTGTGAATATAGGTCTTACATCTGGATGCCAGATGCAAAATTTCATTCCTTTTTCTAAATGTGTAACCATTGCTGTTATTTCTGTTTCAGCCCCGGTTCCTGCAGTTGTTGGGACAGTTATTATTTTTGGAAATGCATTTTCTTTTGTTATTTTTGGTACTGGTTGTTCAAACTCAAAATCCCATAATGGGGTTTCACTATTAACAGTTAAACATATAGACTTACCACCATCCATAGCACTCCCACCACCAATAGCTATGATTGAGTCGTGACTTCCATTTTTAAACTGGTCACATCCTTTTGATATCTCATCATCTCGTGGGTTAGGCGATATNTTATAAAATAAATCTGATTTAATATTATTTTTAGATAATAATGCTATTAACTTCTTAATAAAAGGAAGATCCTTGCTGCCACTATCTGTTACAATAAGAGGATTTTTAATATCAAATTCCTCACAAAATTTTGCAATTTCATTAAATCTTCCTGGTCCGTAATATGTGGTTGTCGGAAAAGTCCAGTCTTGGTTAGAGAGGATATCTTTTTCGTTTAGTTTAAAGTTTTTCATTTAGAATAATAAAGTTTATAACAAGTTAATAGTGATATGAAATGATTAATTTTATTTATAATCAAAAAAATACATTTCTTGCAATCTCTGCAATGGTTATTGGAGTTATATTCATAGATATACATGGATTGATTGTAAAATATTTAGGAGGTGAGTATTCTACAATTCAACTAGCTCTTTTTAGAAATACTTTTGCGATAATCCCCCTAATACTTTTACTAATTTATAATAAAGAAAGCTCAGACCTTTTTAAAAATTTAAATAAAAAATTTATTTTATTTTGTTTTATCAGAGGTTCTTGTTTTTTGGCTATTAATATCTTGTATTACATTGCAATAAATAATATGGAATTTGCTACAGCATCTACACTAACTTTTTCCTCTACATTTTTTATAGTAATTTTATCAATCTTCTTTTTAGGAGACAGAGTGGGTATATATAGATGGTCAGCTGTTATAATTGGCTTTGTTGGAGTTGTAATGATTATGAAACCTAATAGTAGTATTTTTTCTTATTATTCTATTTTACCAATACTAGTTGCTTTCTTATGGGCTGTCCAAGTGATAGTACTAAAATTTATACCAGATAATTTTTCTACAGGAAAAATTCAATTCTATTCTCTCTTTTCATCTTTTCTTGGTTCATTAATATTTATTTTTTTTACAACTGGTCATACATATATTGAGAGCAATACTGACTTTTTAATTTTATCATTAATTGGTATTTTTGGAGGAACAGCTGCAATTCTATTTATTTACTCTTATAGGTTAATAGCAGCTAGTAAAATCGCAGTTTTTGAATATTTAGCAATACCCTCATCTTTTATTCTAGCATGGATATTTTTTGGTGAAGCACCTTTTGATCAACTTTTCCCTGGAGTTTTATTAATAGTTTTCGCTGGAATGATTATTATTTGGAGAGATAAAAATAAGAAAATTAATAAACCAAACTAAATGTTTATATCATTTAGATTTCATAGACTTCATGACTATGGTTCGATCAATTTCTCCAACTAACTCACCAGATTGTGCATTTATTATAGGGTAGGCTGTATCATCCTCACATATCTGGTCAATTAATGTTTCAATTTTAGCATTTTCATCTATGCATTTAGTTTTATCTGAAAATAATTTCTTTGACTCATCAGAACATTCCTTACGCATAACTTTTCCAGCACTTAATACTTTATATTTTGGAACATCTTCACAAAAATCTTTAACGTATTTGTCAACTGGATTTGCCACAATTTCTTCAGGTGTTCCAACTTGAGAAATCTCTCCATCTTTCATGATAGCAATATGATCGCCCATTTTTATTGCCTCTAAAAAATCATGAGTAATAAATACCATAGTGCGTTGCAATTTTTTTTGAATGTCTAATAGCTCGTCTTGCATTTCTCGTCTAATTAATGGGTCTAAAGCAGAAAATGGCTCATCAAATATTAAGATTTCTGGTTCAACTGCCATCGCTCGTGCTAAACCAACTCTTTGTTGCATTCCTCCCGAGAGTTCTCTTGGATAATTATTATGCCAACCTTTTAAACCAACAAGATTTAAAGACTCTGTAGCCTTGTCTAATCTATCTTGTTTCTTTTCTCCCCTAATTTCTAAACCATAAGAAATGTTTTCAAGAACTGTCCGATGTGGAAAAAGACCAAAGTGTTGAAATACCATACTCATTTTATTTCTTCTAAGATCAAGGAGGCTATTTCTACTTATTTTTGTAATGTCAGTATCATCAATAATTACTGATCCAGATGTAGGTTCAATTAATCTAGTTAAACATCTTACTAAAGTTGATTTTCCACTACCTGATAATCCCATTACAACAAAGGTTTCACCTTTTTGAATGGAAAAGCTNACATCTTTTACAGCTACTACATGTCCAGTTTTTTCTTGGACTTCGTCTCTACTTAAATTTGGATCTAAATTGTCTAAAATTCTTTTTTCNTCATTGCCAAAAATTTTCCATATATTTGAGCAAANAATTTTATCCATATTATTCAGGTTTAANGCTATTATAATTGTGAATTAATACTATTAAAATAAAATTATTTTTATAAATTCTTATATANTTGANTAAATATAANTNAATATGTCTTTAGATCAAAATATAGCNANTAAAAATAAATTAAATAAAAATATAATNTTTTACATAAGTATTTTTATNATTGGNGCAGTAGCATATTATCTGTCGATTATTAATGANGANCCTACNGTATTTCCNAAATCNATTACTGATGAATTTAAATTTACNGCATGGATAAATGCNGGNGAGGATTATTTAAAAGATAACTATAGATGGATAACGAGATTATTTGCNTCTTTTTTACAAGCTGGTTACATGGCNTTGGAAAATTTCTTTGTTGAGTCTNCATGGATTTTAATAATGTCTTTAATGGCTCTTCCAGCTCTAGCATATGGAGGTATAAAACTAGCCNTATTTTGTATGTTTACAGTTTATTTTTGGGGAGCTGTGGATATGTGGGAAGTCTCAATGCAAACATTAGCATTAATGGGCTTATCAGTAATTTTATCTGTAATTTTTGGAGTTATCCTAGGAATACTCAGTTCTCAAAGTGATAGATTTGAAAATTTTCTAAAACCTATTTTAGACACCATGCAAGTAATGCCAGCCTTTGTATATTTATTTCCCGCTATGTTCTTTTTTGGAATTGGTGGTGCTCCAGCAATACTTGCTACATTAATTTATGCTATGCCTCCAATTATTAGATTAACAAATTTAGGAATAAGACAAGTATCTAAAGAAACAATAGAGTCAGCTGAGTCTTTTGGATCTAATAAATTTCAGCTTTTATTTAAAATTAAAATTCCATTATCTTTACCAAGTATAATGATGGGTATTAACCAAGTAATAATGATGGCATTGGCATTAGTGGTTCTTGCATGTTTTATAGGTGCCGAAGGTATTGGTGGCCAAGTTTGGCAAGCAATAAGAAGATTGGATGTTGGTTGGGCAATGGAAGGTGGGCTATGTATTTTATTTATGGCGATAATGTTTGATAGATTTAGTTTAGCGTTTAGTAAAGATGTAGAAAGACTTCCTTCAGATGTTCAAAGATTTTATTTACTTCCACAAAGTTGGGAAAAATATCAAATCGCAAAAATTTTAGAAATGCCGTTAAGTTTTGGAAATAAGATGTTAAAAATCATATGTCAAACAGTTACATCTGCTATAGCAATAGTATTTAGAGTTTTAGTTTCAATTTTTAATAAATCTACAGCTGAAAACATCGGTGAATTTATTAGCAAAAGATATTATGTTATTCCTTATTTTTTAGTTTTATTTCTAATTGCATTTATAGATCATTACTTTTTAGAAATAGGAACATTTCCAAAAGAATGGAAATTATCAATAAGACAACCAATTACAAATGCAGTAGAAAGCCTGACTGTAAATCCAGGATTTATTTCTTTTGCAAAAGGTTTAAGAGCTTTTGTTTATTTAAATTTGTTAAGACCTTTAGATGTTTTTCTAACTCAAATACCTTGGTGGTATACATTAGCAGTATTTTCGGCTTTAGGTTATGTAACTGTTGGAATAAGATTTGCAATAATTACTGCAGTACTTCTTCTATTCATTGGTGCATGTGGAATATGGACACAATCAATGATAACTTTATCCTCAGTACTTGTGTCTGTAGTGCTGTGTTTTGTTATAGGAGTTCCTCTTGGAATAATTGCATCTTACAATGAAAGATTTAGAAATATTCAGAACGTAGTGTTGGATGCAATGCAAACACTTCCTTATTTCTGTTATTTAATTCCTGTTCTAATGTTTTTTGGTGGTGGAACAGTGTCAGCTGTTCTTGCAACTGTAATATATTCAATTCCGCCAATAATTCGATTAACATCTCTAGGTTTAACACAGGTTTCTGGCACTTACTCTGAAGTATCGAGATCATTTGGTGGAACACTTATTCAAACATTAAATAAAGTTAAGTTCCCGTTAGCTATTCCAAGTTTAGTTATTGGATTTAATCAGACTGTAATTATGGCTTTTGCAATGCAAATAGTTACACCACTTATTGGTGGTAAGGGTTTAGGTTTAGAAGTATTTAATGGTCTTGCGAGATCAGATACTGGAAGAGGATTAGCAGCTGGTATTGGAATAGTATTACTGGCTATTATTATTGATAGAATTACACTTGCGTGGACTAAGAAACAAAGAGAAGCTTTAGGCTTAATAAGCTAAGACAAATAGTACTATTTGCGTGGTTTACATACCAATACATTTTGATCTAAAATGTGTTTTTAATTAATTAAAAAGAGAGGAAATAAATGAAGTTATCAAAAAAGATATCAGCACTAATTCTTTCTGTAGCTCTGTTAATTGGAAGCTTTGGTCAAGCCAATGCAGCTAAAAGACTTCACGCAGCTATAGCAGATTGGACTGGTGGGATAATTACGTGCGAAGTTGCCGTAGCAATTCTTGAAAGAGAAATGGGATACAAAATTAAACAAACTGTATTTCCTTCAGGAACTGGTTTATGGGAAGCAATCGCTGCAGGTGAATTAGACTTCGCTTGCGAAAGTTGGCCAAGTTACGCTGAAGCTGACACTGTTATGTTAAAAGAGGACTTAATATACGAAGGTAAAGTCGTTGGAACATACAATGGTGATGGAAGTGTAGACTTACTTGGAACAGCAGGAATAATCGGTATGTCAGACTACTGGATACCAAGATATGCTGCTGAAGAACTAGGTATTAAAACTTGGAAAGACTTAAATAAACACAAAGCAAAATTTGCAACAATTGAAAGTGGTAATAGAGGTAGACTTATTGGA
>FUFK010063392.1_pt1 | contig 43460 bp, 52 predicted proteins | sample 1021851 | NCBI WGS metagenome assembly FUFK01 (sample SAMEA51879418, study PRJEB19060) | metagenome
TGCCTGTTCTAGCTTCCTTACAAAAGCTTGATATGGCTGTTTACCTTCACGACCTAAGTTGATCCACCTGTAGAGCGTGGAGGGATTCAGCCCCGCATAATGCGCCACCATCTCACGAGGATGCCCCTTTGCGGTTGCCTCCATGATACGGGCAACGATGGCATCATTAAGCTTAAGAGGCCTGCCCATCAAAGCACCTCGTTGAGGATCTGGCGTATGGCCTCACCTCGTGAGATTCTCTTTTTCTTCGCATATGCGTTGAGTTTCTCAAGCATCCACTCAGGCATGACGGTTGTAATTCTTGGCGAGTTCTTGCCCTGTGTAGGACGCCCGCCCGCCTTGAGGATCTCGTTGTTCTCTTGTGAATAGCTCATTTCACACCTCTCAAAAGACTCATAGCGTCCTTTTGCCATGATGGGGTATCTTTCGCACACCTTGCCACACCCTCAATGAAACTCTTTTTCTCATCAGATAGCGGAACCCTTCCTTTTTCCCACCTGTTTACAATCTCTCTTGATACGCCCAAACGATGCCCAAACGCCTCTTGTGTTAATCCCAACGATGTACGAACAGACTTTACAAACGCCGCATCACGATTTTTACTGTAATGATTCTTTGCTCTTTCGGGATGCTCTGCAATGTAGGTTGCTTTTTTATTTACCGCATCCATCATACAAAAGATGTTTGTGCACATGTCAGTTATATCCGTTCCATCATTTTGATAGTATTGCTCTTGGAAGTGTTGTATTTCTGTATCTAATTGCTCTAAGTATACGTCTTTCATTTCTCTTGCTCCTTGCTCTTTCGTGCCCATTCCTCAAGCGCTGTGAGGTGGTAACACGTCTTTTTGTAGTGGAAGCCCACACAATCGCAAAGACGCGCCACGCCTTGCCCGTTGAGCCTCAAATATAAAGTTGTTTTGTAGTCCGCACCGCTCCATCCACATGTGATGCGCTTAATTTCAAACGCACCACATTGATCGCTTTTGCGCTGTGGTTGTACCATCGATCTCTTTTCGCTTTGCATTACTCAGGGATCTCCGCTTCGAGTTCTTGCGCCCATGCATCAAGATCATCGCTTGTCATCTGTGCGGGCTGATTGCTCTCCCACTCTTCGCTTGTGGTGATGGCGATGATCTCGCCTCCATTGTCTACGTGCCTTGCAATATGATCCGCAAGATCAAGCGCACCCTCGACCCGTATCGAGTCTGTGATCATCATGCCGTTTACTTTTACAACGATGTGTATCCATGTATTCATTGTTTTGCTCCTTGTTGTTTGGTTGGTGTTTTTATTATAAATCATTCTCTTATAATGCGCAAGTATTATTATAAGAAAAAGTAAGTGATGCGCCCCAATCTGTAACCAACCAAACAAAGGACGCATCAACAACAAGGATGCAAATACAATGTATCTACATCCCTACACTATCACGGATGAGATAGATCCGCAATACACCTGAGCACATACCTTTGGATCACATCATCGGCGTGCATAGCGTGCCGTTTTGCAATGCGCTCAGCTTGCGCATACTGCTCTTTTGTGAGCGTGATCCGGATCTTTGTGTCGCCTTGTGGTGTGGTCTTTTTCATCATCCGATCCTTAGGGCTTCCATACGATTTTTTTGTCATGCCTCATTGCCTCCTTGAGTTTATCCGCAAGCTTTTTGATCTCGATTCTTGTTTTTGTAACTTCAAGATCCATCGCCTTGCTCTCCCATCTCTTAATAACATCTGCATGAGGATCAAGGAGATCGAGGCGTGTGGTAATGGTATGCGGTATTATTGAGGAGCGCCGTTTGGGATCATATCCGCACATCTTGAGAGAGCACATATTGCCATCAATGCGGGTGATCTCACCCAACAACGCAACACGGCAAAATTCTGTTTTTGCAAAGACTTTGTCACCTACGATATATTCCCCCCTCATGCCTCACCTCTCATCGGATACACAGGCACATCACAAAGCATGTCAAAATCAAAGAGATCAGGATCTGCCTTTATCTCCTTGCGTACCTCATCGGTAAGCCCACCGGATCGCCTCCATTCGAAGACCGCATTCGCCCGCTCTTCGTAATTATCGAATCGAGCCACAAAATCAGCCCACAACGCCGCCGCCTTGCTCTTGGTAGCCTTCGACACCGCCGACGCCCTTTTGATCTGCTCTTGGTGCTCCTGTGCTTCTCTCTCGGCTTGTTGCTTCTCTTGCCCGATCATAATGGTTGATTCGCTCATTTTTTTACGATCGTATTTGCTCACGCTTTTGGATTCCTTGGCACACCATCGATCACGGATCTTACGTGCCCATCCTTTCCCTTGATACATGCCGTTNCANTGCTCACGNNNAATATACGCATCNAGCTTGCGCACAACCTTTGCNANCTGNANNACCTCAAGACCNTCTTTNATCATGGCNAAATCTTTNGNNACATCCGAAGAGATCCATCCCTGTGTNGTTGCATGNTTTGCCCANAGCTCCGCAAGCCANANATCNCGCTCATCACTGCCATCCAATGCNTCAACNTNTGCGGCACTTGNTGCCGCCCTCTCNAAAGCAAAAGAANAAGTATTNNCTTTACTACAAGCAATATTATTTTCTTTATTANTTTCTTTATTACTTTCTTTATTCTGTTGATCATTTTTGATCACATCGACTGATCGTTTTTGATCAGTGNNACTGATCATTTNTGATCTGTTCGANTGATCATTTCTGATTAGTGACTGATCATTTTTGATCATNTACTGCGCATTTTTGATCACCCCNTGANTNTTGATCTTTGTGATCATGCNTCTCTTTTCGAGGTCTTGAAAAGCACGATTCACNGANGGNATCGACANGCCNAGATCNTCNGCNATCTTTGNNCNTGTTGGGTATGCCTTGCCGTTTTGNCCTGCGTAGATTCGCAACTTGAGCCAAACGAGGATCGAGGCTTTGGGCATCTCGCTCATCGTTTGGATGTCGGTGTGGGTTATTGGTGTAAATTGTTCCATTTGTTGCTCCTTGTTGGTTAATCTGCACTATCGTACAGGGATGAAATGGGTTTGACCCATTGTGATCGATTGCATCATGTTGATACATGTCTTTACGCCCGATTTATCGCAGGCATCAAGAGATCGCCATGCGTCTTGATCACCGCTCTTGATAATGCGCACCTTATTGCGCTTCATGTCATAGATTTCAACATATGCGATTCTACCGCTTTCTCTCCACATGTCGATCGCCGTGACATGCAACCCAACCGCATGTAGCTCCGCAATCTTGAGGTCACCTTGTGGCGCAAACCCGTGACCTGTTGAGCGAAGATCTATAATAACCGCTTGCACCTTGCCGCCTTTTGTGATTTTGCTGTTGTATTGGGTTTGGCCTTGTGTGTTTTGGATGTTGAGGCTTACTTTGTATCCGTTGATCGTGTACTGCATTGTTGCTCCTTGTGTTGTTGGTTGCCTTTTCATTCTATGCGAATGACAATGAGATTGCAAACATTATTTTGAGAAAATAAAAAGGCCGCATCATGCGGCCTTGTGGGTTGGTGCGGATGTGTCTACAGTGTTGCCTTATATTCTTGTGGGATTCTCTTGGCGCAATGAGAACCAATCATTGCATAGTCACCACAATCCATGTAGTCCTCATCCCATTCTTTAACGGGTGATAGATAAAGCGTTTTCTTTGTCTCAGTGTGATACACTTCGCGCTCTACAATTGTATGGATTTCGTATTTTTTGTTTCTTAATGGTCTTCCACAAAGCCCGCAAAAGTGCCCGTGTGCCTCCTCGCGACACACTACTTTTAAAGAGAAAGTTTCCGATGCCTTTTCTTTAGCTTTCTCTCCATAAAGTACGATCCCTTGGGTGTCGCACTCTTGAACAAGTGCCGCTCGTTGGGCAACTCTGAGAGGATGAATGTTTCCGACCATTCGGATTTTTGAGTGGCGGAATCGGAATCCTCTGGCTGTGATTTCAATAATGGCTTCCCAATCCTTGGAGTCCTCAAGGATTTGTCTGGCTTTTGCTCTATCGTCTTGGGTGATCTTTTTATAGGTTCTGAGTTGTTCAATTGTTTTCATTGTTTTTTCCTTTGTTGTTTGGTGTCCAATATCTATACCTCATTCGCTTATAATGTGTCAAACATTATTTTGATATTTCTTTGAAAACCTCTATATATCTACATGAGGAGGTTTTTATGTTTGTAGTATTGGACACCGAAACAACGGGCTTATATCCGTATCGAGGGCACGAAATGATCAGCTTTGCGGGCATCAAGCTCAATGAGGATCTCGAAGAGATCGGGCGCTTGCATATCCATATTTGGCCGCAAAACATCAACAAGGCCGATCCGCAATCGCTCAAAATCAATGGGTATTCGAGCGCACAATGGGCAAGGCTCAACGCCCTTGATCCTCGAAGAGCGGCCACCGAGATTGCGGGCTTTATGGGATCATGCATACCCGTTGCGCACAATTGGAGCTTTGATCGTGGTTTCATTCTCAAGCTATTGCAAGATCATGCACCTGAGCGCAAGATCATGAGGAGAGGCATTGATACCATTGCTTTGGCAAGTGCGGCCTTGATGCCTTTTGGTGTTAAGTCGATGAGCATGAGCAGTATTGCAAAGCTCTTTGGGTGGCCTGAGCAAACCCATGAGGCGCTTGATGATGTGCTTATGTGTGCGCAACTGTTTCGCTTGTGTTACCCACTGAGCGCCCGAAATGCGATAAAGGTGCGTATGCTTCTATATCGTGCTAGAATAGCCCTATATCTCAACCCTTTGCGCGGCAAATGATATGGCAAATCTCAACCTCAACCAAATGCTTAGCGACACGGGCGCAACGGGCATCACAACAAACTACGATACAGGCAAGGCGGTTGCGCTGGCATATACGAAATTTGGAACCGCGCAGATCAATGTTATTGCTTCGATGTTGGAGATCCAATTATCCAACATCTCAAGCGCCGACAAACTCTTTGCAACGCTCTCAAGAGATGCCGCAGGTGATAACATTCTTATGACCGAAACACGATCCGATATACAAACAGGACTCACCACAGCCACCAAAGGTGCGGCATTGTACCGTCTTGATGTGATCATCCGAGACATACAAGACAAAACGCTTTATCTACATGTGCGCACCAATACGGGCACATGTGACGTTGCAAGCGCATCCTTGACGTATCAATACTAAGAGAGGTTGACATGCCAATTGCAAACGTGTACAATGATGAGGGCGGCACGGGGCGCGAAGTAGGCGCGGACACCGCTCAGGTTATTCGGATCGATGATTTTACAACTTTGTGTAACGGTGAAAAAGTGAGGTTTACCACGACCCACGATGTAACATCCGGATCACTGGCTGTGTATCTCAACGGGCTCAAGCAACGCTCAAGTGAGATCAGTATTATCGATGATCGTAATTTCGAGTTTTCAACCGCACCGATCTCAGGCGATACGCTTGAGGCGGTGTACACCACAACATCACAGGAGTAACACCACAATGGCTGTTCAAATTCGCTCGGCACAGATCCAAGACAACGCGATCATTAGTGCCAAAATCGCATCAGGTGCGATCAACTCTTCCTCTCTTCTCGGATCTTCCGTTGTTACCTCTTCGGTATTGGCAAACGATTGCGTTGTATCCGCCAAAATCGCTGATGGCGCTATTGACTCAAGCGCTTATCTTGCAAATTCCGTGGTTACGGCCGCAAAGATTGACCTGCAAGGCACCTTTGATTTTTCAAGCGGTAGCGTTTCCGTAGCTACACCCACAAGCGATGCGCACGCCGCAACAAAGGCGTATGTTGACTCAACCGCACAGGGCGTGCACTGGAAAGAGTCATGTATTGCAGCCTCAACCGCAAACGTAGACATCACAAGCGCACCATCCTCCATAGATGGGGTAACCCTCACATCGGGCGATAGAGTCGTTTTGAAAGACCAGTCTACGGCCTCCGAATGCGGCATTTATGAGTTTGCGAGCGCAGGATCCGCAATGAGCCGCACAAGCGATGCCAACACAGCCGCAAAGCTTGAGGGCGCGGCCGTATTCATTCGTCAAGGCTCCACACATGCCGATCAAGGCTTTATTGTTACCACCGATGATATCAACCTCGGCACAACCGCAATTGTGATCTCTCAGTTCACTGGTTTGGCTTCCATCACAGCTGGCAACGGTTTGCAAAAAAGCGGATCGACCCTATCGCTCGACCTCTCATCAAATAGCGGTTTGCAAATCACCTCAGGCGAACTTGAGATCAACGCGGGCAACGGCCTTGAGCTTTCGGGCGGTGTCGCACAAGTCAAACTCAACGGATCAACCCTTTCGCTCAGTGCAAGCGGCTTGAGCGTTGGAACCATCACAAGCGCGCAGATGGGTGCAAACTCCGTAACCTCAAACGCCATTGCCGATGGATCTATTGATTCAAGCGCCTTCTTTGCCGCCTCCGTTGTCGATAGCGCTGCATTGGGTTCAAATGCCGTAACCTCAAGCAAAATCAACTCAGGAGCTGTAACGCTCGCCAAATTGGCATCCGCCTCCGTTGACGAGAACAAGCTTGCCTCAAGCGTTGCGGGCAGCGGTCTTGCGGGCGGTGCGGGATCTGCTCTTTCCGTAAGCGTTGACGATTCCACCATTGAGATCAATAGCGATTCTTTGCGCCTCAAGGACGCAGGGATCACCAATGCAAAGCTTGGATCCTCAATCATTGCCACATCAAACGTACAAGACGACGCGATCACGGCCGCCAAGATTGGCGCGGCCTTCTTTCAAGAGGCTTTTCAGATCTCAGGATCTTCCACCAACACCCTTGATCTTTCTCGCTCACTTGATACGGGATTTTTCAACAGTGTAACCGTATTTAAAAACGGTTTGGCAATCCTCAACATGACCGCTTTGGGCGATAGTGCTGCCAATAACGATGAGTATACCATTGGAAACAATGGAGCTGGATCCGTGGGGCGCGTTTCATTGGGTGGAAACCTTGAGAACGGTGATACAATCGTTGTGATCTACTTTACCTAATCGCATATCCTCCAAACAAAACGCCTCCTCATGTTTTGTGCCCGCTTCCACAGGCGGGCTTTTTTATTGCATAAGAAAGGCCGCATCATGCGGCCTTGTGGGTTTGTTATGGGCTGTTTACTTGCTGTTTTCGATCTTCTCAATAATCACATCGATCATTGTATAAAGCGCAACAAGATCCTTTTCATGTTGTCTTGATTCTTTGTATATGGCCGCCTGATCGCATAACTGATCAATCTCTTTGAGGATTTCGTTGAGGCGTTGAAGAAGGTATTCTTTTGATGTCATTGTTGTTGCTCCTTGTTGGGTTGTGCCCGCTCAAGGCGGGCGGTTGTTGTTATAGTCCTAAGTGATGCTTGATGATGAAGTGCAACGCGCTCTCATACCATGCAAAGCGCCTCATCTTGTCGGTTGTAGGTGTAGATACATGAGCATCGCCACCCCAAAAGTATACGACGTAGCTAGATCCATCTTTGGTGATCCATACCTCGCTCACGCCATCATCGGTTTCGATCTCAATCTCAAAGCCCATTGCTTCGAGTTGATTTTCATATTTTGTTTGCTTATTCATTGTTATTGCTCCTTGTTGGGGTTGTGCCCGCAAAAGCGGGCGGGTTGTTGGTTATAGGTTGTTCCAGATAAGCACAAGTCGATCAAGAAGCTCGTTAGCAAGATCTTTGCTGTGCATTTCGTGTTTTTCCCACTCATGCCCGTGACCGTTGTGCATGATCACGGATGTGCCCTCAATACAGAAATGTGTCTCATAGTCCATGATGTATGCTTCGCAGATATGCGGTGTGAATACGGCAAGCGCTGCTTTTGCTTGTGTGCTTAATTTTTTTAAGGCCATTGCTTCTTTTGTGGTTATTTTCATTGTCTCGCTCCTTGTTGTTGAGTACTCTTTCATTATAAGCGAATGACATAGAAGGTGTCAAACATTATTTTGAGAAAAAACAAAAGATGCCTTATGAGGCACCTTGTTGCGACTTTTCCCGCCCGATCCATTGTGGATCGGTTTCCTTATTGTATCACGATGTTTTAAATTCGATCTCTTGCTTCACCTTTTCTTTGAGGCGCATCTCATGGATCTGCTCTTTGAGAGGTTCGAGGATCGCGAAGAGTTTCTTTTGTCCGCGCTCGAGAGAATCGATGCGACTTGAGAACGCATCCACAAGCTGATCACGATCTGCGTTGAGACCTTTGATCACACGCTCAAATTTCTCACGGATCTCCTTTTCTTGCTCTTTCGCTTCGGTGCGGATCTCCCTCATCTCATCACGCTGCTCTTTGTTGGTTTTGCGTTGATCCCAATATTGATACAGAAGAAAGCCCACAAAAGGCGCATTGGTGGCGAGGTCAAGCCAAATTTGTGTAACCGTATTTGGATCCATGTCTATTCCTCCTCGATGAGCGTATATGTGAAGGAATCGCCCCACCTTGCCGCTTGCATCTTACACAAGGTCATGAGGCGTGCAAAATCTGCGGGATGCCTGAGCACTTGACATCCGGCGCTGTAGTACTTTGTTGAGTCAACAAGTTTCGTCTCATGGGCGCGATGCCCGTTGATCCCGAACCACCCTGTATCCTCGTTGATATGATCGCTTGTGGTGTCGCCTGTGTTATCCCTGTACACGGTAACCATTGCCCCGCGTTGACATAAAGCGAGGTATTTGCCCGCGTGCTTGTCGAGCTTCCACACGCCCCTGTATTGCCCCGCTTTGAGTATCGCCACGCCTTTTGGGTTTGTGGGATCTTTGTGTTGCTCTGCACTTGGATCGCATGTCGCTTGATACGTCTCTTTGATCCACATGCCCGCCTCACGATAGATGCACACAAAAAAATCATCAAATGATCCTGCGGTGCGATTCTTCGAGCGGATACCGATGAGATTGAGATCGTGATCCTCTCCATCAAAAACCGCGTACCCTTTTGCACGCAAAAGCCTCAACAAAGGAGGCTCAACGTTAAATGTTTCGTAGTTCATTGTTATACCTCTGGTGGAAATCCCACAACCAATATACACGATCTTGAGGTGATATTGTAGCCCACCTCTAACACCATCCCATTGCGCCCGTTGTACGTGTCACCAACTTGTGTGCTCAGGTCTTGGATAAAGGCGCTTGTAAGTTGTACAACATCGCCCGCACAAAGCACCGCAAAGCGCAGGTGTACACGAAGCGATACGCGCGTCCAGTGAAAGAGATCCCATATCCGCATGCGTGCAAGATCCCCGCTTGCCATTGAGGCCATATTGGATCCGCCCACTGAGTAACGTGTTCCAAATTGGCGCTCGATCTCGGTGTTCATCGGCAAGTAATCCCCATCGGGATTGCTCACAACGCTCTTTGTTGTGTTGGTTACATCGTACGTGATCGACGTTTGCAGAAATGGCGCACTCAAGGTGGGATCGAAGAATTGCACGCTTGAGATCTCTATGATGTCATCATCAAAAATATGCGCACTTGTGGGCGGCTTGTTTCCGTGCCTGCCTGTTGGATCGCAACATCCGCGCCATGAGAAAGAGTTTTGACGCATTACAGGCCATTGGCCAACGTTTGCGGCTATATCCATAACCGCCCGAAGGCCTCCATTCAAAGGCTCGTTAAATACAAAATCCCATTGATAAAAAGTACCGCTTGAAGGCACGATATAATTTGATGTTGCTTGCGCATCGGCCACATCAAAAAAGGAATGATGAAGCGGTGCGCCGTTTCCGTAGCTTTCCGGCAATCGATCATTTGATCCATTCGTGCCCGTGCCCGTTGATGTGATGAGCTGCGCAAAGATGGAGAAAGGTGCGGCAAGTATACGCGCCGCATTAAATACCTCATCACCCACATGCAAAAGAGATGCGCTTGCGGTTGACGGATGATCCGCTTGCCCCGATACCGTAAAAATATCTGTTGCGTCATCCTTTGCACTCCATCTCATGTAGAAAGGATCGCCGCCGCCCGATGGCACACAATAAACAATGCCATCGATGCCCGTTGCCTTTGTAAAATCATCCGTGCTCACAACCTGCAAAGAGGTTTGTGATGGGTTCCACGTATGCGATACGGTTGTTTTTGTGGTGGTATCATAAAACCATTGTGATCGGTATTGTGTGCCCACCTTTCGTGTATCAAATCGGCTTTGTGATGCGCTCAAGTAGTCCTTGAATGATACGCGGTACACGCCCCGCACGCCCTCCACCTGATCGATCTGCCCGATGCCGATCCGCTCATCGGCAAGACCTGCGATTGATACACGAAGCACGCATAACGCTCCTCTTATGAGGCTATTGCGGTATGGCCTTATATCGCCAACAAGTTGCAAAGAGAAACCACCAAAAGACACCGACCACCTTTGCGGGATCACGCTTGTGCCCTGTATCTCAACACCACCGCGACCGATCTGCAGATCTCCTCGATCCGAATAGATAAAGGTCGGTGTGCCTACACCTTGCGGCACCCGCACAACCTCAAGAATGTATATCGGTGTGATGGATGGTGCACTCAAGGCCGCAACAAAATCGGTGCCCCATGCCATTATGATCGCCCTCTTCGTATCGCGTTGAGTACGCTTGTATTGATGTTCACCTCTTTGGCTTGTGGTCTTGGATCAAAGGCTCGATACCCTGTATCAAGCGTGAAGGATCCTTCATTGTTGCTCAAGTCACCCGAAGCGGGTGAGGCCTCCGCAAGCGGTACGGTTTCGCCCTCGCCATTGTAAAAGGCAAACATGGCCTCATAATCCACCACAAGACGCACCGAAAGCGAGAACAGACGCCCGCCCTCGTTTGTGATCATGGGTGAGCCTATATCCTCTTGCGGCCTTTTGAGAACAGGCCAAAAGCGATAGTAACGGGCAAACGCCATGCGCCCCGCATAATCAAAGCATACACGATTTTGAAACGTGATCGAGCCACCTGAGGCCATTGTAAGAGATGCGCTTTGTATTTCTCCCACCTCATGCACCAAAGGCGGGCTATCGGTATCGATGGCGACATAATCGCCCGCCACAGGCACAAGAGAAGATCCGCCAACGGCCGTTCCTGTGATACTGGAAAACACCGCATCGCCCACATTGATCGTAAAATCACCCGCCGTGGGTGATGGAATACAAGAGGCCGCCCATGCCTTTGCGTGATCTGCGGTAAACATGCACGAGAATCCCCGATCAAGATGGTTTTGTAGCGCACGAAACTGCACGGCAAGATCCTCACCGAGCTGCATACGATCCCGTTGTATGGTCACAAACTCCGCACCACGTGATACGGATCGATATATGCCGCCCGCTTGCGTAATGGCATCGACCGCATCATGTGTGAACACGCTTTGAAGCTCACCCAAAGCCTCACCCATATCGATCTCCACGAGGTGCCGCCCATCGGGTTGCGGATAGTAAAAGAACTTGGCGTTTCCCATGTTATCGACCTCCAAAGAGCGGGCTTGTGGATTGCCCAAAGGCGCTGAACCGCTCCTCTATTTTGCGCACAAGAGCATCAACGGCCGATCTCTCTGTGATGGCACTGTTGATCACAACCGTAACGCCACCGCCCCCGCCTTGCGCTTGTATTGCGCCTTGTGCATCTCTTGCCACAGTTGATGATATTTGCCCGCTTCGAGGCACAACCATTTCACCCTCATGCAACATCGCAAGTCCTCGATTTGCGCCCGTAAACCGTAAGCCACCTTGTGCACTTGGCATGCGGCCACCGCTCATGAAGGATGGAAATAAACTAAATATCGGCTCAAGTATATTTTGTACAAATTTCTCAAATATGGAACTTAAGCCTTTTTGAAGGTTTCCAATTGGATCTTTAAAAAACTCAACAAGCCCACGAAATGTATCCTTCACGCCTTTGACAATATTAACAGCAAGATCAAAAATGCCTTTTATGATAGATTTTGCAAGATCGAACAACAGAGACGGCAACATTTCAAAGATCAAAGGAACAAGCATTTGTAACCCTTTTACAATACCCTCGAATGTCGCCCTAAAGTTTTCCTTTATTTCTTCGCTGCGTTGCTCGCGGATCATCTCCTCCGCCCTCTTTTGCGAAACACCCAATTCCTCCGCGAGATCTTTGGCTTGTTGTGGATCGACCCTACCAAGATCGGCGAGCGTTGTGGCAACGCCTGCAATTGCAGATCCCACAATGCCAAATTGTGCACCGATTGCACCAATAAGAGCGGATGGATCAATAGCGGCCTTTATGATTGTTTCAACGCCACCCACAGCGCCCGCGGCTTGTTGTTGTCTTACCTGTGCGCGCTCTCTTTCTGCGCGTGCCTCTACGGCCTTTTGTGCCTCATCTGTGTTGATCTTTTGTTGCTTCGCAATCTCTTGCAACACCTTGAGGCGTTCTTGCTCCGCTTGATTGATCTTGTCGAGCGCCGTGAGTTGATCGCTATTCGCCTGATCAATGATTTTGCTTACTTGATTTTGTGCCTGTATTTGTTTTGCCAGCGTTTGCCCAAAAGCCTTGCCTATATTCGCAAGCCCCTTGAGCTGTGTCTTTGTGTTTTTGGCGTATATCTTGCCCAACTTCGATGCCCTGACCTCTTCTGCATCGCCTCGCGCTTGCTCAACACGTGCAAGCGCCTCCGTTTTGGCTTGCTGAATTTCTGTGAGGAGCACTTGATCCTTTTTGGATCTGGCAACACGCTCCGCCTCTTCAAATTGCTTTATGATGCCCGCCTCTATTGCATTGAGGCCATCGATCTCTTTTTGATACTGCGCATTGATTTGCGCAAGCGGTGCCATGCGTGCGATCTCGCTATCTCGCACCTTTGCGGCAAGTGTAGCGCTTTGCGCTTGGAGATCGTTGAGGAGTTTTTGCAATTGGGTTTGGCGCTCTTTGGCGCGCTTGATGGCCTCCTCTCTTTGTTGTTGCTTTTTGAGTAATTTCGCGATCTTATCTTGTAGATCTGAAAACTCTTTGCTTTGAGCCTCGATCCTCTTAACGCCATCGGTTCGAAGAGATAGCAATTCTCTCTCAATACCTGCTATCTGAGAAAGTACTTTATTCTCTTTTGCATACTCCTCAGCCGCTTCTTTGGTTGCACCTCCGCGCGCCTTTACGAGTCTATTGCTATCCGCCAAATGCGCAAGACGCTCCTTGATAGCTTTCGCGCTTGATTTTGCCAGTTCAAGATCCTTTTCTCTTGTCTGTATTTGCTTTTCAAGTTCATCACGTAGCTTTTGCGCGCCTTGCTCCGCCGCAAAGAATTGCTTTGCCTCAAGCGCCTCGCTCTTGCTCACCTCACCCGAAAGCTCTGCATACTTGAGACGCAATTCATTGATACCACCCGCACTATCCAAGATGGCATTTTCCGCATTTGCAAAGGCTTGTTGATTCTTCTCAATCTCTGCGGTGTTCTTCTCAAGCGTCTCGTTGAGCTTTTTGATGGATTCCTCATTTGCTCTCACGCTTGATGTGTATGCCGTATATACTCCAATAGCTGTGATAAGTGCAGCCGTTACACCAATAATGATCGGGTTTCCACTTGCAAGAGATCGACCCAATGCACGAAATGCGCTTGATGCACCAATGGCAACATCCGCCAATCCGGCAAGTTGCGGATTTACAAGGTTGGACACCTCGCCCACAGCCTGAAACGTACCCGACATACCTCGAAATTGCTTGCGCGCATTTTTTACGGCATCCGTGGTGCGTTTCGTCTGAACTTCGGTTTTCTTGAGGCCTGTTTGCGCCTTGGCTGTCTCAACGTCCAATATGTATTCAACGGTTGTGCTCATAATATATCCGCAAGGTCAATGATTGAGATGTTTGGAAACACCATATCCTTTTTGCGCTTGCCCTTCTTGAGTATGCGCTTGATCCGATCCCCTCTTGCCCGCACACATTGCACACATATGAGAAGATCCGACCATGATAGCTTTGCAACCTCTGAGGGCAACATGCCATAAGTACGCCCGATTATATCATACATGTGCACAATCTCCTCATCTTGTGCGAAAGGATTTGAGCTTTTCGCTCGCCTCCTTGTGTCCACTCATGGCACGATCAAGAATAGCTTTGCGATCTTCGCTTTTTATCATACCCACCCAAAGGCGGTTTTGTTTTGCGTTTTGCTGATCAACAACGCTCACGAGGTGCAAAGGTTCCCATGTCTTTCCGTTGTCTTTTGAGCACCTGCGCACGCACTTCATAAGCAATCGATCCTCACGCTCTGCAAGCCTCTCCATTTGCTCAGGAGATATGGAAGAGGTCAATTGCAACAACTCCTCTATATTATCCATTTCGCCGCGCTCAACACGCTCCGCAATGCGTTGCGTTTGCTCGATCTGCTCTTTGCTTTTGCCTTTGAAGATTGCGCCCGCAATGAGCGCACTTGCAAGGCCTGCGGCCTCGACTTCGGATGGAGACAAGATCCGCCCCTCTATTTTGATCAAGCCATCAAAAACATCGATCTCAAAAGATGCGGATGTAATGATCTCCTCAAGGATATTTTTATCCATCATTACACCTCTTTTTGTTGTGGTTTTTTAGTTAGATGTAGGATTTGCGTTGTCGTTTACCATCGTAAACTTAAAAGCGGTTTCGGGCACACTCACATCAGCCAGCCCCATAAACGTTACGGTACGCTCGATACGTCCAAAGGATGTTACATCGTCACTGTAATCCGTAATCTTTGCATTTCTGAGCAGGAAAGTCATAGAGTCCGCGCCCGCAGTGAAGGTCAAAGATACATCGCTTTGATCGCCTGCGAGTTGTGAGTTGTACAGGTTGTTATCGGCAAGATCAAGGGTGCACGTGATCATAACTTCTCGCACGTCGCTGATCTGTGGCTGTCCTGTGAGTTTTGATCCGAGGTTGTTGACGCGCTCAAGCTTGTTGTCAATGGTAAACTCAAAGGATCGCACGGTGTACGTGTTCGAGTTGAACGACAATGTACCTGCTTGATGATGAAACACTTGCGCACCATCGCCAAAAGTAGGCGTGATCGCTGTGGTTCGTGCGCTTGCTGTTTCCGCAATAAACTCAAAAGATGCACTTGCCTCGGCACCTGCTTCACATGAGATCGTCATGGTGGACACCATTGCACCCTCAAACGTCTCAACGGATCCGGTGCCTCTTTGAAAGCTTATCGTTAGCGAAGGGAGCACGGTTGTTGGCTCAAATACATGCGTGTATGGGTTCGATCCGGTTGTGGCGGGNGTGCCGCCAATGGCGGCTTTGAAGAGCATCCCCATTCCTTTGTAAAACAAAGGCATTTCAACCGATCCGCCTGCCTGCTCAAAGGCATCGAATGTAGACACAGCAAAGGCGGCATCCGATTGTGAGAGGTGCGTTGTGCGCTCTCGCTCTTGTGACCTGCTCAAAGATACCGATGTTACCCTGTTTGAGATGGCGGGGGTTACGGCTGTGCCGTATGTGGTTTCCTCTTCGTATTTGATAAAGGCCGAGCGGCCAAACTGCAAAGGCATGATTTCTCCTGTTAACTAGATGGTAGTTGATCGCGCACCTGTATTAGGCATCTTATATCGATTTGCTGGGTTTCCGTTGTAACAATACGACACACAAGGGCATAATCGGTGTTTGCGCTCCCACCTTTTGTGCGCACACGAACATAACCACCAATGAATCTCGACTCACCCTCGGTGTATCTATTCGTATCGTTTGTGCCGCTTGAGTCCAATGAGAATACATTGATGTAATCAATACCCTCATACAAAAGGCGGCCGTTGTATTTTGCCGCTCTTCCTCCCAAAAGATTATCAACCGCAAAGTATACATCAATCTCATCTGTGGAAGCCTTTACAAAAGCGGTTTGCGGCACGGTTGTTGGTGGTCTGAGCAAAGGTTGTGATACCGTGAGCGCGGTAGGGCGTGATAACTCAATATGACCGCTCAACGCGCTTGCGATGGTTGTTGCCACAGCGAGATCGCTGTTTTGTGTTGGGTTTTGATAGTATACAAACACCTGTACAACGCTTTGGCCTTTTGTGTTGTAGGCATCAACCTCAAGCGTGAGCACACGATTTGCGTAGTTTGCGCCCGCCGCACGGGAAAAGTTGAGGAGGTTGCCAAAAGGATCCACAACGATCACATCAAAGAAATCGGATCGTATGTTATCCCAAAATAGATCCCAATCGGATGGAATGGCGATTGTTATATCTCTTGCGGCCTTTACATCACCAACCGTGCCAACCGCGTCGATTGCCACCGCTTGCCGTTGTTTGAATCCTGTGTCATACCATGTCATATTTAGATCCCTGTGTCGCTTTGAGAGTACACTTGCACCTCAATATAACCGATACCCACACCCTCGATCCCATATCGATCCCCATCTTCGGCAACAAAGGCGCATTTTATATCATCAACAATCGAAGAGAGGCCGATTTGCCGATCCGCACAAAGTGCCTCCACCATATCTTCAACGAGATCCATTGCGCCAGTCGTGCGCTCTTCCACGTCACCACCACCAACAAAGGCATACACCTCAAAGGTATTTGTGATGCGGTACCGACCTAATGATTGCCCGTATTCGCTTGTTGCTTGCACAAAAGACACGCACCCAAAAGGGATATATGGAGGATCGATGATGGCACCCACTTGCACCTTGTTGCGCATATCAAGCCCGCTTTCGCCTGCGGTGTAGTCCACCGCAACAAGCTCTTTGATCTTCTCAACGATTTGCCTTGATCGTGATGCCATTATCGCTCCACAAGTGCAAGGTTGAGGAGGTTGCGCAACTCATCAAGGACTTGATCACGCTCGATCTTTTGCATGGCTCGACCCATAAACAGGCGCGGGCGTATATACCTTGTACCAAACTCCACAAAGCGTGCATAGTTTACAGGCGCGCCTTTTGTGTTTCCACCCGCAACAAGGAGCAGCCGAGGTCGTGCGTTTTTGGTGTCTACAAGACCCGTGATTGATGATCTCAAGCGTCCTGTGCGTACACGGGGATAATCGGTTGCGTTGCGCTTTGCTTCGGCCTCAGCCTTGAGCGAGAGGGCGCGGAGTTTGGTGAAAAGCGTTTTTACAATTCGTTGATCGGCCTTTCTCATGCGTGTTTGAAATTGGGCAAGAGATATTTGTTTTGGCATCGTGTCACCTCAAAAGATTTTGCGAGGTTCGCGAAATGGCGCAAGAATCTCTTTGACTTCGGGCGGCATGTTCTTTGGGCTGATTGAGATGGTTGCCGCTCTTTGTGTGATGCTGTCTTTGCCCTGTGTTGCCTTGTTGCGGTGCAATTGAGATGCCCACACGCAAATGCCATGCTCAAGATCTGAGGGTAGGGCGCTATTTGCAAAGCCCGCCTCACAAACCACCTTGATTGCACGGTATCCGCGATCAAAGTAATCCGTTGCGGTCACAGGGTTGAGGATCACTTGCCCCAAATACCGATCAAGGCTGTACGTTGACGCATCGATCAACGTATCCGATCCATATTGCCGATCTATATCGCTATGGATCGATGTGATGCTTTGCACTGGCCTCATGGGTAATTGCAAAACATCGGGATTCTCGAGCGTAGGCGCATCGAGAAAAAAGGTGTATGTTGCGGACAACATACGGGGCGAGGAGAGGTTGTCGGCCTTTCCCCATCCCATATAGCGTGCGGTTACAGCTTCCACACGATCCAATAGCGCCTCGAGATCAGTGTTGGCGGTGTCGCCTGTGACCTCGGGAAGATATTGTTTCAGTATGGAAACCGTAACCATTGCCATGATTATACGTCTCTCGCCATGTCGAACACAAAGAGAAATTCAACGTCAACCGTAGCGCCCGATCCTGCGTGCGTCTTTGTAATCTTGAGAGATTCAAGCGCCTCAAAATCAAGTTCTTTGGTTGCGGTCAAGGTCAAGCTTTCCGCTGTGCCCGCTGTGAGCGCAGCGCTTGCGGTGTTTCGAACCGCAAGAGATGTCGCGCCATTGAGCACGGTCAAGATCGCATAGTTCGAACCATCGGCCGCCGTTGTGGCGTTTGGCACAACCAAGATCTCCACAAGCTTAAGCTTTCTGTAGATTGGCATAAATCGCGTTTCGTCACCGGATGCACTGGATGCAACGAGGTGTTTTGTGTAAATCTTTTGCATTGTCAAATACTCCTTAGCTGATGGCCATGTTGAAACCAAACGCAACGTTTTTGGTTGCATCAAGGTCGAGTGTGTCGAAACTGCTTCTCATTGTAGCGACGATTTCAGTCGCTCCGACATCAATTTTGCGGTCAGTCTCTACAAGAATACCGCGACGCTCGAAGATGTACCAAGAAGGAGCATGCGCCATCAAGATTCCCGTTTTGGTCTTGGTGACGTTGTCATACTTTCCTGCGGTGTTGAGGTCTGCAGAAAGGAACCGAGACATGATGATCGGCATACCCAATATATTTGCGATCTGACCACTCACCACCGTTGCGAACTGGCCAAAGACATCAATCGTTTTGACCTCTGCGAGCTCAAGAAGGTTGGCAAGTACAGCCTCAGGAGATGCGAACATAACCACGTTTTGCAATCCAAGTTCACCCATTTGCGCCTTGAGACCCAACAGATTTGCGAAGTTAAAAGAACCCAGATCCGCAGTTGCGGAGCGATCAAAGGCTTGGCGGCGCATACCCTTGAAGGCACGTCGATGATCGGAACTTCCACCAAGTGCGGGCGTTGATCCCCATCTTCCTCGGATATTCCAGTTTGCGATATCGTCTTGATGCGTTGCGGTTGAGTCACCATTGATCAAAGCATCTTCCATCGCATCAGCAAGATCCATAGAGATCTGTCTTTGGAGCGCAGGCACGACCGCGATTGCGCTATCTTCTTGCGCTGCATCGTCGATGAGATAACGACCCGCAAGCCCGCTCACGGTCACGCTCTTTTGTGAGGTTGTGACGGTTGAGGCGGTGTATTGGGATGGGTTGTCGGTGCTGACTTTGCCTTTGAGGTATGGGCGACCGCCTTTTTCCATGCGAGGAATCAAGATGGTGCTACGCTCAACGCTTTGCTTTTGGAGGTTATCCGCAACAACACGAGGCAATTGGCTTGTCTCTTCGATGTTAAAATAGAGGTTTGCGGCAAACTGATCGGGGATCCACTCTGCGCCAACACCTGCAGAATCATTAAACGCCTTTGTGATAGCGGGGCGCATGAAAGAAGGAGCCTTTTGCAGGTGCTTCCACAAGCGAAGATCGCTCTTTGGTGTGTTGGGTGTGCTCATAATGAGGCGCGCAAGAGAGCGCTCTTTGTTGATGCGAATAAGATCCGCGTGCCATTGGTTGATCGGCTCATCAGAATCGAGGAGACCTTTCTCCTCAACGGCTACAGTGCCACGGCCTGCGATCTGTACGTTCTTGCGGGCGGTTTGCCATCGAATACCTTTCTCATCAACGAAGTTCTTGAGCATGTAATCGGGTGCGTTGAGGTGCTCATCTTTGATTTGAGGCTGTACATTTGCCTCTTGAATCAATCGCTGAGCGCGCTTGAGATCATCAAGCTGCTTCTCGAATTGAGAAAGCTTTTCTGTGGAGGTCTTTTGATGCGTCTTGATACCCTCAAGGATCGCCTTTGCCTCGTTTACAAGTGTTTTATCACTCATGATGTTACTCCTTATTAGGATAAAAGCGCATTGAGAAAAGCGCGCTCTTGTGGGGTTAAAAATTTGTCTTCCTTGTCTTTCTCATCCTCATCATCCATCTCACGATCTTCTTTGGACTCCTCATCCTCATCATCGTGATACGAGCGATCTTCTTCGATCTCTTCATCGGGTTTCATGGCATCCTCTTCGGGCATGTCGTGGCGTGCATAGGTCACAACAACCACATCATCACGCATCTCCACATCAAGGATGTGTTTGAGGTTTGAGATTTTGAAATTACGATTTTGCATATCATATCCTTTGGCGGCAACAGCCTCACCATTTGCGGGGATCGTTACAATTGAGATTTCGAGGAGTTCTGCCTTATCGAAGTATTGCCCGCTTTGACCGTGCGCGGGGTGTGACTTCTCAAGCATGGATCGGGGTGTCGCGTCAATGGGATTAAAGCCCACACTCACAGCGTTAAGAAAGCCCGCCTTTGTTTTGCGGGCAACCTCTGCGGCCTGTGGATCGTCCATATCAAACTCAACATCAACCATGAGCTTACCATCAACCACATCGACCTCACCTTTGCCAATGGGCAAGGCGTTTGCGTTGTGGTTGAGAAGGATCACAGGGTTTTGTCTGTACTTGCTGAGATCCCATCCGCTTTGGTTGATCACATCACCATAGCGATCCGCGTTTGCTGTGGAAGCAATAAAGCTTACAACGGGGCTATCCTTGGCCGCATCGCGCAAGATCTCGCATTGTAGGTTTTTGATGTACATAGATCACCTCTAATGTGTATATACACGAAATCCACACAATTTGCAACGTATAGCGATCACCCAATAAAAAACACCTCACACAAAGGCGAGGTGTCTCACACATGTATCAATCAGTACATGATCATCTAATACCAAGATCCTCGAAGGTCAAGCCTTTTTGTGCAAGGATCTTGCGCACCTTCGCGCGGCCAAAGACCTTGATCATCTTGCGGATCTGTTGGGTGTCTACTTTGCGCATGTGTTTTGCTCCTTTGTTGGTTGTGGTGAGGTAGATTGCGGCTGAGAGGCATGAAAGAATCATGAGAATAAAGAGGGCGGGCTTGACGATGTGCACCGCTACGAATACAAGCGCGCTCATTGGTTTGCTCCCGCTCGATAATCACAAAGTTCTTGATATGCTTGTTGTGTTTCTTCTGAGAGTCTATCAATCGCAAGATCTTGATCGAGAGCATTACACACCTCAAGAGCAAGCCTTGCCACCTTCTCGATCTTTGGCTCTTGCTTTGCTTCTTTCACCGTGACGATCTCAGAGTACTCGATCTCTTCGATGTCCTCATACTCAAACACAATCATGTCATAGGTGTTTTGCGTCTTTTCAAAGACCTGTTTGAGGCCGCTTTTCCATGTGATGATGATCACTTCTTTTGTTTCTCTATGTTGCATTGTTATTGCTCCTTGTTGGGTTGTGCCCGCACAAAGGCGGGCGGTTGGTTTGTTACTTGCCAAAATGCTTGATGATGGCATCAATTACCTTTTGACCTGCTACGGAATTGCTCATAACCGCCTCAAAAGCGTCATCAAAAGAGTATCCGTTGCTCATCCAAAACTTAATATCGGCTACTCTATCGTTAAAAATCTTGTTGAATACTCGCTTGTTGTTGTTCATTTTGTGCTCCGTTGTTGTTTGTTACTCTTTCATTATAAGATAATGACAAAATAATGCAAGCACTTTTTTATTTTCTTTTGAAAAATAAATCCACACACACCTCATGCGCCTCTTTCTCGAGGCCTTTGCATGCGGCTTGTATGCTCTTTGTGTTGGCGATGTTGGCGATCTCATTGCAATCGCTTTGCGAGGTTTGTGCATCGATCCCGCGTTGCTGCATGCGGCAAAACAGTTCACGGCACAAGAGATCGCCCTGTTCTTGTTTTACGATGTACTCAGGCGCACATATCTCTTTGACAAGATCGAGGTTTGTCAGCTGCTTTTGTACATCAACTTGCCCTTTTGCAACCTCATCACCACCGACCGCAACCACAACGGGATCGGGCTTCTTGTCACGCTTTGCAAAGAGGGTGCCGCCAATACCCACACCAAGACCAATCGCGGCCGCAATCAATAGCTCAATCATGTTTTTATCTCCACTCATCATAGAACCACGTAACAAATATCATCAAACACACAAGACACATCAAAGAGATGTAGTATTGATCAGGGTACATCTTATTCAACAATCGGCAAGATTGTGCACCTGCAATTGATATCCTCGGACGGATCACCGAAGTTTGACGGGCTTGAGCCTTGTGCACCTGTGGAGGGTACCACAAACATCTCATTTACGCCCACGATCTGCCCATCAAGTTCTTGATGTGTCTCACGCACAAGATCATCACGTGACGATAACCACTCTTTGCGGATCTTTATCCCATCCGCTTGTGCGGTGTTATACGCTTGCTCACTTGCGAGGTTGATCGCTTTTGTGGCCTCCGTGCGGGCAATGGTGCGCGATCTCTTGATTCCAAAGGCGGTGTGTTGTGAGATGCTACTTGCGATCTCATCGATGGAATCACCCTCTAACAAACCTTTCTCAATTACGGCTTTCATCTTGTTGGCGGTCGTTTGTGCGATGTTCATGGCTGTAAAATCGGAGGCTTCCACAGCCGCCTCACGCGATCCAAAGGTAAGATCAAGCGGCAACGCCTTGCCCGCGCTCTCATACACATCAAGAAGAGCATCATTGCCCGCCAAACTCCACACGCTCAACCATTGGCGGCCTAACGTCTTTTGGAGGATCCGCACCTCGTCAACCATACCCAAAAGCAATGCCCAATCAATCACGGCCTTGCGCTCTTGTGGTGTGTAGCCTCTTTTTGTTTGTATATATTCTCTTGCTCTTTCCATGTATCTTTTGCGGGCTCCTCTGAGATAGCTATACATCGCCCGTTGTATCGCTTTCTCGGCGGGCTTTTGCGTCTTTTGAATCCATGAACGCCAACGCATGGATCGATCCTTCTTGCCCTCAATCTTACGCTTTTCCTCCTCGATAAGTTCTTTCATGTACGTTTGGCCTTTCTCACCCACAACAAACCACTTGATTTGCGCAACCGTGCCCGCCAAGCGAAAATCTTGCAAGTGACGTGCCGCCCATGCCTCACGCTTGCGGATCGCCATCTCTTCGGTATCCGTTTTGGGTGTCTTGTCTTGCCTGTTTACAATAGGCTCAAGCCTCCTGTATTGGTTGTTGCCCTCAATGTTTCCACCTTTGCGCCATATCGAAGGCCAATTTTCTTTGAGGTCTTTTGCGTAGTCCGCATCAAAAACACGATACTGGCTATTCGATAATGACACCTCACGATCATCACCTCTTGTGGGAAAGTTGGTGATCTCCTCGGCTTTCTCTTCGGGTTCTTCCCATGGGGCAATCGGTGCCACCTCTCCAAAACGCTCATAAAGGGCTTTGATTTCATCATAAAGGCGTTCTTTATCCTTTTGCGTTGCTCCGCTCAGGTTGTAAAAACCCGCGCCAAATTTGGGCTCTCCTCGCACCGATGAGCCTGCGGCAATCACGCCACGAAATACCACCTTGAGATCCCCATTGATCATCTTTGCAATCGGTAGTTTATAGGCATCGGGATCATCTGTGCCGCCTCGATTCACAAAGAGAAAGGCTTGCGCGTACTTTTCCATATCGGGATCATCACCAAGGATCTTGCGCGCCTCTCTTTTGGTGAAACCCCATGCCGCATCCTTTGGTGCAAGCTCAAGATCCTTGTATCCAAAGATAAGGTGTTTTTGCTCCTTGTCATCTTCGGCATTGGAGAGCGGGTGCTCTTCGGGCAAGAGGTCGGTATCATATGGCCGCCTTCGATACTTGCCCGTACGAAGCNCATATAACAAACCATTCACGCGCCCCATTGCCCATTGTTGCCCACTGGATACCGATGGGCGCACGCTTTCGGGGTTNGATTCATAGGCGGCCAAACCTCGCCAATACGACACCGCAAGATAATTGCTATTCGTTAGCNTCTTCTTTGNGTTGTCTCCNTAATCCTCGTTGTGNTCTTTNGCCTTTTTTTTTAAGCCCTTTTGNGTTGCCTCNGGNAGCGCATCCATNGCCTCTTTTGCGTTGCTCTTGAGGCCGTANTTNGTNTCNTNCTTTTGNTCTTTGGAGATGGTNCGCANNATCATCTCCATNGCCCGCACGTTTTGCCCTTCNTCATCGCCAACATCTTCGGCGGGTGATTCACGTTCATCAAGAGGCACAATGGGAGCATCTTGCATACCCTCATATGCGTACGCATCGCCCGCATCCATCCCGTTGAGGATATGTTTGGTTATGCGGTCAAGCTGTGCATTGCGTATATCTTGCAAGGCCTCAACGCCCGAATAATCCACCTCGACACGAAACGAAGAATCAAAGCGCTTTGCGATCTGTGTGAGCAAGAATGATAACCGCTTGCCTCTTTTGGTTTGNACNTCCCAATAGTTNTGNGCTTGTTGNCGNGAAACNGCNAANTTNGCNNNATTNTCACCGAGNACNNNNGGNGGNACGCCNAANACNGCNNNNATNGCNTGNCTTGTGTAGTCTCGCACGGCTTGAAACTCAAGATCACGGGGCGATACTTGCAACGGCTCAACGTTTACTTGCCCACTCAAGACCATTGCACCGCCTTCACTGCTCATACCTCTGTATGCGTCAAGAATCGCACGCCTTTGCTCGTAATCCCAAATATCCGCCTCATCTGCGGGCGATATGAGGATATCCGGCCGCCCCTTCTTCGCTGAATCTGCGGCCAGCTTTTGCGCGCTTATATCTGCACTGATCTCACGCTGTAAAGGTTGCACACCGCCAAGACCATACAAGGAATCCACACCCGCACCCCATGAGGCGCTTTGCGCATACACCACACGATCTATGGGATACTCAACAGCCGTGCCGCTATCGGTAAACTCAAAGCCCTTGATGCCCACAACGGGATCCGTGATGATTTTGGTCTGCTCAGGGTGCAAACGAAAGAGCGAGGTCGGCACATCGGTTGATCCTGCAAGGAGCACATAACACCCGCCCGACAACATAAGATCCACAATAAGCTGCTCACGAAACGAGAAACCATCCTTATACGTTGACGGTTGATCCATGAGATCCAAAAAGGGATGCTCTTCGATGATCTCACTATTCTCGCCTTTTCCTCGTATGAGTTTGATAGGCAAGGCGGCAAGGTCTTGCGATGCTCTTGAAACGGCCGCATATACGTAACCATGTGATGCAAATGCGCTCATCGACAACTTGACCGGATAGGGATTTGCAGCGCCTTGAGAGCGCGCCCAATCCGCACCGTGCGCAGGTCTTTCGGGTTTCTCCACAGGTTTTGCAAATGCCTTTGTGATGCGTTGCCAAAAACTCAACGGCTTTGCGGGTAAATCTTTGCTCATGTATCACCTCTTCTCTTGCCCAATATAGCACGATCACAACCGCATTGCCCAAATACAACAAAGGCCGCATGATGCGGCCTTGTGGTGTGGATCGCTATTCGTTAGATAGAAGTGATTTTGATACCATCCTCAATTGCAATTTCAACAATCTGTACACTTATTTCTTTATTGAACACAACAAGGTTTGCAGATCCTTTGGCGATCATCTTTGCCGCTGCAAGAGACTTGATTTCTTCATTTGTCAAGATGTCTTTAAGGCAGCTAACAGTTGAGCACACAAGGCCTTTTTTGCTGTAGAGGTATGAACACTCTGCAAGACGCTCAGCAATAAGAGTTGTGAGACCGTTGGCGATTGCGCCCATGATAAAAGATGCGTGAAGAGTTTCGGTTGTGAACATTGTTTTTCCTTTTGTTGTTTGGTTGGTGTTTTTATTGTATGTCATTCACTTATAATGTGCAACAAAAAAAGAGAAAACTTTTTTATTTTCTCATGTTGTCGCGGTGTTGTATGCGTGCCAATGCCTCACGAAATGCGATATCGGAAAGATCAAAGGCGCTCTTGATCTCCTCGTTTGGAAGCGCTTGATCACGCACAATGGCACCAATGAGATCATCGCAACCCTCTTGCCCGTGTTTGGCATCATACGCCATCACAAGGTTTCTCAAGCGTGAGCGGTGCGCAATAATCTCAAGCTGTAGATCAACGAGCAGATCGATCCCCCTTGAAAGCTTGCGTATCGATATGAGGATCCTGCCCTCAAGGCTTTGCGTATCTATCTCTTTCTTGCGCATCACATATCTCCAAAGAGGCTGAGTTGTGCGTTCTCTCGCTTGTATTCCTCTCTTGCCCATTGTAGTCGACCGTTGATAATCGGCAAGTATTCGGGCGTGATCTCCATACCCACAAAATCAAACCCTTCGAGGATGGCGGCCGCGCCTGTTGTGCCGCTTCCACAAAACGGATCAAGGATCACGGATCCCTTTTGCCCTCCTATCAATCGACAACACCAACGCATCAACTTGATCGGCTTGACTGTGGGATGGAAGTTCTTCACACCATCCTCACATCTTGTGCGGCCTGCGCCCGCTCTTGGGCTACTCAAGCCCTTATTATCCGCATCCCTACAAAGATCTACACCGCTTGTGTTTTTGAGATGATCAAGCCCCTCCTCACGCTCAGATCGTGAGGATTTGGCGCATTGATACAGGTTTGCAGGCCATCGACCTCCCTTTGGGGTGTATGGTGTTAGATCGCACTCTTCTCTATTTTTGGATTGCACATAAGATCCGCCCTTTGCGCTTATGTTGTTCGTCTTTTGGGATACCCAATGACGAGTATGATCCTCTTGAGATCCTACCCAACACGGATCACCATACCCAAAACGACACCCATCTATATTGATCGCACCTGTGCCATGTTTGAGGACGTTTTGTGCAATGGTCAAACCCTTTTCAAGAGGCTTGCGAAGCAACAAAGCAGGTTCAACCGCAGGCTTGAGAGCGGTACCAAACCCCGCCCACCTCTCATCCTCAATGCATGTATTTAGATTGTACGACTTTGGAAAGCCTGAGAAATAACACCAATGTATCATATCACGGATCCGAAACCCGCCTTTTTGTGCGGCCATACCCAAAGCGCACACCGTACGTGTTGAGCTAAAGGCGATCATGTGCCCTCCATGCTTCAAGACCCGAAAGCATTCGGCAAAGAAGTTGTGGCACGGCACAGCGGCATCCCACTCCTTACCCATAAAGCCTTTGATCTTGCGCCCCTCTTCGAGATCTGCCCACGTGCGGGCAATGCCATCGGGCGACATGCCATACGGTGGATCGGTTACGATTGCGTCAACACTGCAATCGGGTAGTTCTTTGAGGAGTTCCATGCAATTGCCGTGCATGATCTTTGCGTTTGGCATATCGTGCCACATGTCTTGATCAGTCATATCTATCCTTGTTTTATTGCCTGTGTTTGCGGTAACGGTACAAAAAGGCGCACTCATATCTCAACGCATCCATTCCATGATCATGGATCTTTTCTGGTTTGTCTTTGCCTTTGGCCTTGCTCCATTTGTACTTTCGAAATTCCTTAATAAGCTCTTTGCAGTTGCTGAACACCACAAGAGCGGGCTTGCTCTCCGCATTGAGTTTGAGGCGGTCTTTCACAAGACCAATCGTTTCCATCACACCCATATGCTTTGGCGCGGGCTTTGTGAGAATACCGAGCTCACGCGATAGAAGCAAGCGCCCATCTCTGCTCTCAGGATCCGCAACAACCCACCTCAGATCGGGATCCTTTGCGCCCAAAGCGAGCATCATGCGCCCGTTTTCAAGTGTGGTTTTTTCGGTCTTGAAATACTCTCTATAGACATACAGAACATCATTATCCTCATCATGTGCAAGCCACAGTGCCACAAAAGGATTACGAACTCCGAAATCAATGGCGACATCACGCGCCCAATGCTCAGGTATCTCGAAGGGTTTAACCACATGAATCGACCGATCAAACTCGGGATACACAAGCCCGCTTTGAGATGTGAACATACCGAAGAGGCGCGCATTCTGGCTTGCCTCGCTCAAGTGCGCAACCGCTCTCCTCAACTTGTTGCTCGATATGTACGGATTATCAAGACCTGATATCGCATATCGATCAAAGCCTTGCGGCGGATTATCCACAAAGAAGTCATACATAAAAGACAAGCCCTTGAGCGGTGTTGCGGTGATCAAGATCTTGCCTTTGGTATCCACAATGCGAAGCATACATTCTTCAAAGACCTCTTGATCGGGCTCCTCATCACACCACACAAATTTAACCGATGCACCTTGGAAAGCCTCACGCCCTGCGCTATCGCTCAAAGATACGATACGCCCGCCATTTGGGAGCCTCATAGCCGCGCGATCTTGTGCTCTCCATCTTGTATATCTTGTGCCCTGCGGTGCATATTGCTCAAGCTTTGGCCGCCCATACTCAAGCGCATCACCATAAGAAAGAGCCACATACCACACGGTTTGGGGTTTGCGTTGCACCAGATCTTCGGGCAAATCGTTGAGGCGCAACCACTCACGCACCCACCATTGATCACGACCTGCGGCAATGGCAACGGCCAATTGCGCACCGAATTGCGTCTTGCCCGCACGGTTTCCGCCTGTGCACAAATACGCCTCATCGCTATTCATGAAACGGATCGCGGCCTCACGTTGAGAAGTTCTTGTTTCCTCGACATCACACCGATCACAACGATATGAGCCAAGACCCACCATCCGCATCTCATGCCCGCAACCGCGCACCCGCTCGCTCTTCGAACCAAAGCCATCCCACCTGTGACAATGAGGCACCCAAAGGCGCGACAACGCCAAAGGATACCCGCGCATCACGTCGAGGAGCTGCCGCCTTGCCCGTTGCAAACTCATGCGCGCCACTTCTTGAGAATCACGTTGATCTCCATAAACACCTCATCGATCTCAAGATCTGCTTTGGGTGCAATGTATCGCGCGATGCGATACACAAGATCATCCGATGGCGGATACCCATTGAGCCACTTGTTGAGCGTCTTGATGTGCACAAAACAAGCCCCCGCCCACTCTTTGCGATCAATGTTGGAAGCGCCCACCAAAGAGATGAGGCTTGAGAAATACAGGCGCAGCGCCTTGCATTTCGGTTGTGGGTTTTTGGGCTTTCTTGGTTTGCGGTTTGGCTTTTGTGGCACACAAGTGACAAGGACATCCTTACGCATCGATCTCCTCATTGTGCACCTCTTGCCCGATACGCCTCTTGTATAGTTGAGATTACAGGCGCACCATGTATGGTGATGTGCGCCGCCTCAATGGTTTGCGCACCTTCTTTGGTGCCCACTGTAATTTTTATGGGCATGGCCTTTGTTGCGGTCATAGTCAGGAAGGTGCAATCGTCATCCGCATGAAGATACGCCACAGGATCCGCAACACCGACACCACGAAGCGCAACCTTGACCTTTTTGGTCAAATCCTCATCCGCTCCTTTGTATCGCTCCTCAAGGGCACGAACGATCTTGAGGCTTTGCGCCCGCTTGATGAGTGCGTCAAGATCATTGGAAGAAAGGCTCTCGATGTCGCCACCAAAAAGAGACGGTTGCACGGATGGCGGCTCATGTGTTGCCCATGATGGTTTGATGGTCACACCTTTTGGTTTGTGGTCACGATGCCAGACAACACACCGCATCTTTTGTGGATACACTGAAAGATCGCCGCCAAAAACATGATACTTGCGATCCGCGAATCCGATCTTACCTTGAGAGGCGAGGCGATACGCCGCCGCCCAAAACGACGCGTTATGCGCTCCGTTTTTGTTGCAAATCTCACGAAGTGTGAAGATCTCTTTTGGTGACGCTTCGAGGTATCCAAGAATCTTGCGACACGAGGCAAGCGAGTTGCGCCCGCGCTCTTCGAGGTCTGCTTTAATTTTTTCATTCATCATTGTTTTTACTCCTTGTTTTTGTTGTGGTTTTGTTTCTTCGTGCGTTTGCTAGGCAAATCGATCAGAAATTGGAAAAAACGACAATTTCTTTGTTTAAGATACATTCCTGCATGATCTACATTGAAAAATTGTTGATTTTCATTCATCATTGTTTTGCTCCTTGTTTTTTGAGTCTGATTATAGGTTTGTATTGTTGCTCTTGTGTGCCTGCGATCCCAAAGATCGCATAAAGGTTGTGGATCGCTTGTATGTAGTAGGTGTTTGGATCGTTGCGGTTAATCTGTTGTGCCATGACATGCACAAGGCGCGCATAACAGTACACAGGATCACGGCCTTGCCGCATGAACACACAGCGATCAAAAAGGCTTTTGGGGTACATCTCTCGCCCTGCAATGCGCATCTCATCGTACATGCTCAATCCTCATCAAGATCGATCTCAGGTGCTTCTATCACAGGAAGGATCTCTTTCTTGTATTCTTGCACCAATGCACGCACATCCATGCTCTCAGCATCAATCGTGATTTGCACGGGCGGCGGCGCGTCTTTTGTCATGCCGTGACAACGCTCAAGGAGCCACGCGGCCGCCTGCCATTGATCACGGCTTGCCTCTTTGATGGTTTCGAGCAAACCCAATGCGCCCTCAGCTCGTGCCCGCTCAAGTTTACGCACAAAAGATTGATACGGCTGTTTCCCCTCACGCCCTAAGTTGATCCACCTGTACAACGTCGACGGATCAAGGCCTGCGTAATGCGCCACCATCTCTCTTGTGTGTCCTTTGGATGTCGCCTCAATNATACGCGCAACAATGGCATCATTGAGCTTGAGAGGTCTACCCATCAAAGCACCTCGTTGAGGATTTGCCGGATGGCCTCACCCCGTGAGATCTTCTTTTCTTTGGCATACCTGTTGAGTTTTTCTAGCATCCACTCAGGCATTACGGTTGTGATTCTTGGCGAGTTTTTACCCTGTGTAGGACGCCCGCCCGCCTTAAGGATCTCATTATTTTCTTGTGAATAACTCATTTCTCTTGCTCCTTTGTAATCTTCTCAATCCTTGCCATCGCCTCAATTGCCTCCAATGGGAGATCGGCAAGATCAAACCCATTTCCACAAAGATGCATCAAAAACGCATCCCACGCATCAATAAGGCCTTGCGCCTCATCGATTGAGAGCGGTGATTTTTGTGCGTCTCTCAACCGCTCATCACCGCCCATGATTTGCTCTATCAAATTACTTTTGCTCATTGCTTTGCTCCTTGCTCTTTCGTGCCCATTCCTCAAGCGCGTCGAGGTGATAGCACGTCTTTTTGTAGCGGAAGCCCACACAATCACAAAGACGCGCCACGCCTTGCCCGTTGAGCCTCAAATATAGGGTTGTCTTATACTCTGCATCACTCCATCCGCAGGTGATGCGCTTGATCTCAAATGCACCACACTGATCGCTTTTGCGCTGTGGGTGCATCATGTCTCTTCGCTCTTTTGCCATTACTCAGGTATCTCCGCTTCGAGTTCCTGCGCCCATGCATCAAGATCCTCAGCTGTTGGATCTGCGGGCTTTTGGCTCTCCCACTCTTCGCTTGTGGTGATGGCGATGATCTCTCCTCCGTTGTTGACGTGCCGCGCGATGTGATCCGCAAGATCAAGCGCACCCTCAACACGTACCGAATCGGTGATCATCATGCCGTTTACTTTTACAACGATGTGAATCCATGTATTACTCATTGTTTTGCTCCTTTGTTGTACTCATTATCTTATAGTCTCATTATACGATAGTCAAGTATTCTTTTGAGAAAATAAAAAAGGCCGCATGATGCGGCCTTGTGGGTTGGTTGTGCTCCTATTCTTCACACAAGGCCATCCACGATAGTGCTTGAGAGTCTATTTCAATCGCCCTCACATAGTGAAGGCCTCCGAGCGTCCATTTGTCAAGCTTATACTCAAAAGAAAGCTCTTCGCAAAGGAAAATAAAGAAGGCGCAAAGAGCCTTCTTATCATACACAGGAACATCGTCGGATACGAGGCCATATGATGTGAATCTTTGGGTATACGTTGTGCCCGTGCGAAAGTATTGTGGCGATATCTTAACGAATTCCCAAAAAATTCGTTTACTTTCTTTTTGAAGAGCCTCGCCCTCAAGTTGAGAAAGCTTGTTTTTGTACGATGAGATGCGTTGCGTGAGAAATTCGGGAAATGTCATGTTGTTGCTCCTTGTTGTTGTTGAGTACAATATGTATACTTCATTCACGTATAATGTGTCAAGTTTTCTTTTNAGAAAAAAGAAAAGTGCGTATGGAAAACAACCATACGCACCAAACAACAAGGATGCAAAATACAAAGATAATGCACCCTTTATGGTATCACGGATGTGATAGATCCGCAATACATCGCAAGACGTATCTTTGGATCACATCATCAACATGCATCTTGTGTCGCGTTGCGATGCGCTCCGCTTGTGCATATTGCTCTTTTGAGAGCGTGATCCGGATCCTTGTGTCGCCTTGTGGTGTGGTCTTTTGCATCATCCGGTTTTTAGGTGCGCCATATGATTTTTTTTTCATGTTTCATAGCCTCCATGAGCTGTGCATGGAGCTTGTCGATCTCCACACGTGTTTTTGTTACTTCGAGATCAACGGCTTTGCTCTCCCATCTTTTGAGCACATCATCATGGGGATCAAGCTGATCAAGCCTTGTGGTGATGGCCTGCGGTATTCTTGATGAGCGCCTCTTTGGATCATATCCGCACATCTTGAGCGTGCACATGTTGCCATCAATGCGCGTGATCTCACCCAAAAGCGCCACCACACAAAACTCAGTTTTCGCAAAGACCTTATCACCGATCATGTACTCGCCTCTCATGCCTCACCTCTCATGGGATACACGGGCACATCACAAAGCATATCAAAATCAAAGAGATCAGGATCGCTCTTTATCTCCTCACGGATCTCATCGCTCAAGCCGCCTGCGCGCCTCCATTCAAAGACCGCATTTGCCCGCTCCTCATAGTTGTCGAATCGAGCCACAAAATCAGCCCACAACGCGTGCGCTTTGCTCTTGGTAGCCTTTGACACCACGGCCGCCTTTTTGATTTGCTCTTGGTGTTCCTGTGCCTCTTCTTGCGCCCGCTCTTTGTCTTGCCCAATCATGATGGTAGACTCACGCATTTTCTTGCGGTCGTAATTGCTCACGCTCTTCGATTCCTTCGCACACCATCGCTCACGAATCTTGCGCGCCCATGCTCGGCCTTGATACATGCCGTTACACTGCTCACGCTCAATATACGCATCAAGCTTGCGCACAACCTTTGCCACCTGCACAACCTCAAGACCTTCTTTGATCATGGCGAAATCTTTGGCGACATCCGAAGAGATCCATCCCTGTGTGGTTGCATGCTTTGCCCAAAGCTCCGCAAGCCACAAATCACGCTCATCACTGCCATCCAATGCCTCAACTTGTGCGGCACTTGTTGCCGCCCTCTCAAAAGCAAAAGAAGAAGTATTCCCTTTACTACAAGCAATATTATTTTCTTTATTATTTTCTTTATTACTTTCTTTATTCTGTTGATCATTTTTGATCACATCGACTGATCGTTTTTGATCAGTGGTACTGATCATTTTTGATCTGTTCGACTGATCATTTCTGATTAGTGACTGATCATTTTTGATCATNTACTGCGCATTTTTGATCACCCCATGATTGTTGATCTTTGTGATCATGCCTCTCTTTTCGAGGTCTTGAAAAGCACGATTCACGGATGGGATCGACAAGCCGAGATCCTCCGCAATCTTTGCGCGTGTTGGGTATGCCTTGCCGTTTTGGCCTGCGTAGATTCGCAACTTGAGCCAAACGAGGATCGAGGCTTTGGGCATCTCGCTCATCGTTTGGATGTCGCTGTGGGTTACTGGTGTAAATTGTTCCATTGTTGCTCCTTGTTGTTACCTTCTCATTGTATGATAATGCAATAACATTGCAAGCATTGTTTTTGATATTTCTTTGAAAACCTCTATATATCTACATGAGGAGGTTTTTATGTTTGTAGTATTGGACACCGAAACAACGGGCTTATATCCGTATCGAGGGCACGAAATGATCAGCTTTGCGGGCATCAAGCTCAATGAGGATCTCGAAGAGATCGGGCGCTTGCATATCCATATTTGGCCGCAAAACATCAACAAGGCCGATCCGCAATCGCTCAAAATCAATGGGTATTCGAGCGCACAATGGGCAAGGCTCAACGCCCTTGATCCTCGAAGAGCGGCCACCGAGATTGCGGGCTTTATGGGATCATGCATACCCGTTGCGCACAATTGGAGCTTTGATCGTGGTTTCATTCTCAAGCTATTGCAAGATCATGCACCTGAGCGCAAGATCATGAGGAGAGGCATTGATACCATTGCTTTGGCAAGTGCGGCCTTGATGCCTTTTGGTGTTAAGTCGATGAGCATGAGCAGTATTGCAAAGCTCTTTGGGTGGCCTGAGCAAACCCATGAGGCGCTTGATGATGTGCTTATGTGTGCGCAACTGTTTCGCTTGTGTTACCCACTGAGCGCCCGAAATGCGATAAAGGTGCGTATGCTTCTATATCGTGCTAGAATAGCCCTATATCTCAACCCTTTGCGCGGCAAATGATATGGCAAATCTCAACCTCAACCAAATGCTTAGCGACACGGGCGCAACGGGCATCACAACAAACTACGATACAGGCAAGGCGGTTGCGCTGGCATATACGAAATTTGGAACCGCGCAGATCAATGTTATTGCTTCGATGTTGGAGATCCAATTATCCAACATCTCAAGCGCCGACAAACTCTTTGCAACGCTCTCAAGAGATGCCGCAGGTGATAACATTCTTATGACCGAAACACGATCCGATATACAAACAGGACTCACCACAGCCACCAAAGGTGCGGCATTGTACCGTCTTGATGTGATCATCCGAGACATACAAGACAAAACGCTTTATCTACATGTGCGCACCAATACGGGCACATGTGACGTTGCAAGCGCATCCTTGACGTATCAATACTAAGAGAGGTTGACATGCCAATTGCAAACGTGTACAATGATGAGGGCGGCACGGGGCGCGAAGTAGGCGCGGACACCGCTCAGGTTATTCGGATCGATGATTTTACAACTTTGTGTAACGGTGAAAAAGTGAGGTTTACCACGACCCACGATGTAACATCCGGATCACTGGCTGTGTATCTCAACGGGCTCAAGCAACGCTCAAGTGAGATCAGTATTATCGATGATCGTAATTTCGAGTTTTCAACCGCACCGATCTCAGGCGATACGCTTGAGGCGGTGTACACCACAACATCACAGGAGTAACACCACAATGGCTGTTCAAATTCGCTCGGCACAGATCCAAGACAACGCGATCATTAGTGCCAAAATCGCATCAGGTGCGATCAACTCTTCCTCTCTTCTCGGATCTTCCGTTGTTACCTCTTCGGTATTGGCAAACGATTGCGTTGTATCCGCCAAAATCGCTGATGGCGCTATTGACTCAAGCGCTTATCTTGCAAATTCCGTGGTTACGGCCGCAAAGATTGACCTGCAAGGCACCTTTGATTTTTCAAGCGGTAGCGTTTCCGTAGCTACACCCACAAGCGATGCGCACGCCGCAACAAAGGCGTATGTTGACTCAACCGCACAGGGCGTGCACTGGAAAGAGTCATGTATTGCAGCCTCAACCGCAAACGTAGACATCACAAGCGCACCATCCTCCATAGATGGGGTAACCCTCACATCGGGCGATAGAGTCGTTTTGAAAGACCAGTCTACGGCCTCCGAATGCGGCATTTATGAGTTTGCGAGCGCAGGATCCGCAATGAGCCGCACAAGCGATGCCAACACAGCCGCAAAGCTTGAGGGCGCGGCCGTATTCATTCGTCAAGGCTCCACACATGCCGATCAAGGCTTTATTGTTACCACCGATGATATCAACCTCGGCACAACCGCAATTGTGATCTCTCAGTTCACTGGTTTGGCTTCCATCACAGCTGGCAACGGTTTGCAAAAAAGCGGATCGACCCTATCGCTCGACCTCTCATCAAATAGCGGTTTGCAAATCACCTCAGGCGAACTTGAGATCAACGCGGGCAACGGCCTTGAGCTTTCGGGCGGTGTCGCACAAGTCAAACTCAACGGATCAACCCTTTCGCTCAGTGCAAGCGGCTTGAGCGTTGGAACCATCACAAGCGCGCAGATGGGTGCAAACTCCGTAACCTCAAACGCCATTGCCGATGGATCTATTGATTCAAGCGCCTTCTTTGCCGCCTCCGTTGTCGATAGCGCTGCATTGGGTTCAAATGCCGTAACCTCAAGCAAAATCAACTCAGGAGCTGTAACGCTCGCCAAATTGGCATCCGCCTCCGTTGACGAGAACAAGCTTGCCTCAAGCGTTGCGGGCAGCGGTCTTGCGGGCGGTGCGGGATCTGCTCTTTCCGTAAGCGTTGACGATTCCACCATTGAGATCAATAGCGATTCTTTGCGCCTCAAGGACGCAGGGATCACCAATGCAAAGCTTGGATCCTCAATCATTGCCACATCAAACGTACAAGACGACGCGATCACGGCCGCCAAGATTGGCGCGGCCTTCTTTCAAGAGGCTTTTCAGATCTCAGGATCTTCCACCAACACCCTTGATCTTTCTCGCTCACTTGATACGGGATTTTTCAACAGTGTAACCGTATTTAAAAACGGTTTGGCAATCCTCAACATGACCGCTTTGGGCGATAGTGCTGCCAATAACGATGAGTATACCATTGGAAACAATGGAGCTGGATCCGTGGGGCGCGTTTCATTGGGTGGAAACCTTGAGAACGGTGATACAATCGTTGTGATCTACTTTACCTAATCGCATATCCTCCAAACAAAACGCCTCCTCATGTTTTGTGCCCGCTTCCACAGGCGGGCTTTTTTATTGCATAAGAAAGGCCGCATCATGCGGCCTTGTGGGTTTGTTATGGGCTGTTTACTTGCTGTTTTCGATCTTCTCAATAATCACATCGATCATTGTATAAAGCGCAACAAGATCCTTTTCATGTTGTCTTGATTCTTTGTATATGGCCGCCTGATCGCATAACTGATCAATCTCTTTGAGGATTTCGTTGAGGCGTTGAAGAAGGTATTCTTTTGATGTCATTGTTGTTGCTCCTTGTTGGGTTGTGCCCGCTCAAGGCGGGCGGTTGTTGTTATAGTCCTAAGTGATGCTTGATGATGAAGTGCAACGCGCTCTCATACCATGCAAAGCGCCTCATCTTGTCGGTTGTAGGTGTAGATACATGAGCATCGCCACCCCAAAAGTATACGACGTAGCTAGATCCATCTTTGGTGATCCATACCTCGCTCACGCCATCATCGGTTTCGATCTCAATCTCAAAGCCCATTGCTTCGAGTTGATTTTCATATTTTGTTTGCTTATTCATTGTTATTGCTCCTTGTTGGGGTTGTGCCCGCAAAAGCGGGCGGGTTGTTGGTTATAGGTTGTTCCAGATAAGCACAAGTCGATCAAGAAGCTCGTTAGCAAGATCTTTGCTGTGCATTTCGTGTTTTTCCCACTCATGCCCGTGACCGTTGTGCATGATCACGGATGTGCCCTCAATACAGAAATGTGTCTCATAGTCCATGATGTATGCTTCGCAGATATGCGGTGTGAATACGGCAAGCGCTGCTTTTGCTTGTGTGCTTAATTTTTTTAAGGCCATTGCTTCTTTTGTGGTTATTTTCATTGTCTCGCTCCTTGTTGTTGAGTACTCTTTCATTATAAGCGAATGACATAGAAGGTGTCAAACATTATTTTGAGAAAAAACAAAAGATGCCTTATGAGGCACCTTGTTGCGACTTTTCCCGCCCGATCCATTGTGGATCGGTTTCCTTATTGTATCACGATGTTTTAAATTCGATCTCTTGCTTCACCTTTTCTTTGAGGCGCATCTCATGGATCTGCTCTTTGAGAGGTTCGAGGATCGCGAAGAGTTTCTTTTGTCCGCGCTCGAGAGAATCGATGCGACTTGAGAACGCATCCACAAGCTGATCACGATCTGCGTTGAGACCTTTGATCACACGCTCAAATTTCTCACGGATCTCCTTTTCTTGCTCTTTCGCTTCGGTGCGGATCTCCCTCATCTCATCACGCTGCTCTTTGTTGGTTTTGCGTTGATCCCAATATTGATACAGAAGAAAGCCCACAAAAGGCGCATTGGTGGCGAGGTCAAGCCAAATTTGTGTAACCGTATTTGGATCCATGTCTATTCCTCCTCGATGAGCGTATATGTGAAGGAATCGCCCCACCTTGCCGCTTGCATCTTACACAAGGTCATGAGGCGTGCAAAATCTGCGGGATGCCTGAGCACTTGACATCCGGCGCTGTAGTACTTTGTTGAGTCAACAAGTTTCGTCTCATGGGCGCGATGCCCGTTGATCCCGAACCACCCTGTATCCTCGTTGATATGATCGCTTGTGGTGTCGCCTGTGTTATCCCTGTACACGGTAACCATTGCCCCGCGTTGACATAAAGCGAGGTATTTGCCCGCGTGCTTGTCGAGCTTCCACACGCCCCTGTATTGCCCCGCTTTGAGTATCGCCACGCCTTTTGGGTTTGTGGGATCTTTGTGTTGCTCTGCACTTGGATCGCATGTCGCTTGATACGTCTCTTTGATCCACATGCCCGCCTCACGATAGATGCACACAAAAAAATCATCAAATGATCCTGCGGTGCGATTCTTCGAGCGGATACCGATGAGATTGAGATCGTGATCCTCTCCATCAAAAACCGCGTACCCTTTTGCACGCAAAAGCCTCAACAAAGGAGGCTCAACGTTAAATGTTTCGTAGTTCATTGTTATACCTCTGGTGGAAATCCCACAACCAATATACACGATCTTGAGGTGATATTGTAGCCCACCTCTAACACCATCCCATTGCGCCCGTTGTACGTGTCACCAACTTGTGTGCTCAGGTCTTGGATAAAGGCGCTTGTAAGTTGTACAACATCGCCCGCACAAAGCACCGCAAAGCGCAGGTGTACACGAAGCGATACGCGCGTCCAGTGAAAGAGATCCCATATCCGCATGCGTGCAAGATCCCCGCTTGCCATTGAGGCCATATTGGATCCGCCCACTGAGTAACGTGTTCCAAATTGGCGCTCGATCTCGGTGTTCATCGGCAAGTAATCCCCATCGGGATTGCTCACAACGCTCTTTGTTGTGTTGGTTACATCGTACGTGATCGACGTTTGCAGAAATGGCGCACTCAAGGTGGGATCGAAGAATTGCACGCTTGAGATCTCTATGATGTCATCATCAAAAATATGCGCACTTGTGGGCGGCTTGTTTCCGTGCCTGCCTGTTGGATCGCAACATCCGCGCCATGAGAAAGAGTTTTGACGCATTACAGGCCATTGGCCAACGTTTGCGGCTATATCCATAACCGCCCGAAGGCCTCCATTCAAAGGCTCGTTAAATACAAAATCCCATTGATAAAAAGTACCGCTTGAAGGCACGATATAATTTGATGTTGCTTGCGCATCGGCCACATCAAAAAAGGAATGATGAAGCGGTGCGCCGTTTCCGTAGCTTTCCGGCAATCGATCATTTGATCCATTCGTGCCCGTGCCCGTTGATGTGATGAGCTGCGCAAAGATGGAGAAAGGTGCGGCAAGTATACGCGCCGCATTAAATACCTCATCACCCACATGCAAAAGAGATGCGCTTGCGGTTGACGGATGATCCGCTTGCCCCGATACCGTAAAAATATCTGTTGCGTCATCCTTTGCACTCCATCTCATGTAGAAAGGATCGCCGCCGCCCGATGGCACACAATAAACAATGCCATCGATGCCCGTTGCCTTTGTAAAATCATCCGTGCTCACAACCTGCAAAGAGGTTTGTGATGGGTTCCACGTATGCGATACGGTTGTTTTTGTGGTGGTATCATAAAACCATTGTGATCGGTATTGTGTGCCCACCTTTCGTGTATCAAATCGGCTTTGTGATGCGCTCAAGTAGTCCTTGAATGATACGCGGTACACGCCCCGCACGCCCTCCACCTGATCGATCTGCCCGATGCCGATCCGCTCATCGGCAAGACCTGCGATTGATACACGAAGCACGCATAACGCTCCTCTTATGAGGCTATTGCGGTATGGCCTTATATCGCCAACAAGTTGCAAAGAGAAACCACCAAAAGACACCGACCACCTTTGCGGGATCACGCTTGTGCCCTGTATCTCAACACCACCGCGACCGATCTGCAGATCTCCTCGATCCGAATAGATAAAGGTCGGTGTGCCTACACCTTGCGGCACCCGCACAACCTCAAGAATGTATATCGGTGTGATGGATGGTGCACTCAAGGCCGCAACAAAATCGGTGCCCCATGCCATTATGATCGCCCTCTTCGTATCGCGTTGAGTACGCTTGTATTGATGTTCACCTCTTTGGCTTGTGGTCTTGGATCAAAGGCTCGATACCCTGTATCAAGCGTGAAGGATCCTTCATTGTTGCTCAAGTCACCCGAAGCGGGTGAGGCCTCCGCAAGCGGTACGGTTTCGCCCTCGCCATTGTAAAAGGCAAACATGGCCTCATAATCCACCACAAGACGCACCGAAAGCGAGAACAGACGCCCGCCCTCGTTTGTGATCATGGGTGAGCCTATATCCTCTTGCGGCCTTTTGAGAACAGGCCAAAAGCGATAGTAACGGGCAAACGCCATGCGCCCCGCATAATCAAAGCATACACGATTTTGAAACGTGATCGAGCCACCTGAGGCCATTGTAAGAGATGCGCTTTGTATTTCTCCCACCTCATGCACCAAAGGCGGGCTATCGGTATCGATGGCGACATAATCGCCCGCCACAGGCACAAGAGAAGATCCGCCAACGGCCGTTCCTGTGATACTGGAAAACACCGCATCGCCCACATTGATCGTAAAATCACCCGCCGTGGGTGATGGAATACAAGAGGCCGCCCATGCCTTTGCGTGATCTGCGGTAAACATGCACGAGAATCCCCGATCAAGATGGTTTTGTAGCGCACGAAACTGCACGGCAAGATCCTCACCGAGCTGCATACGATCCCGTTGTATGGTCACAAACTCCGCACCACGTGATACGGATCGATATATGCCGCCCGCTTGCGTAATGGCATCGACCGCATCATGTGTGAACACGCTTTGAAGCTCACCCAAAGCCTCACCCATATCGATCTCCACGAGGTGCCGCCCATCGGGTTGCGGATAGTAAAAGAACTTGGCGTTTCCCATGTTATCGACCTCCAAAGAGCGGGCTTGTGGATTGCCCAAAGGCGCTGAACCGCTCCTCTATTTTGCGCACAAGAGCATCAACGGCCGATCTCTCTGTGATGGCACTGTTGATCACAACCGTAACGCCACCGCCCCCGCCTTGCGCTTGTATTGCGCCTTGTGCATCTCTTGCCACAGTTGATGATATTTGCCCGCTTCGAGGCACAACCATTTCACCCTCATGCAACATCGCAAGTCCTCGATTTGCGCCCGTAAACCGTAAGCCACCTTGTGCACTTGGCATGCGGCCACCGCTCATGAAGGATGGAAATAAACTAAATATCGGCTCAAGTATATTTTGTACAAATTTCTCAAATATGGAACTTAAGCCTTTTTGAAGGTTTCCAATTGGATCTTTAAAAAACTCAACAAGCCCACGAAATGTATCCTTCACGCCTTTGACAATATTAACAGCAAGATCAAAAATGCCTTTTATGATAGATTTTGCAAGATCGAACAACAGAGACGGCAACATTTCAAAGATCAAAGGAACAAGCATTTGTAACCCTTTTACAATACCCTCGAATGTCGCCCTAAAGTTTTCCTTTATTTCTTCGCTGCGTTGCTCGCGGATCATCTCCTCCGCCCTCTTTTGCGAAACACCCAATTCCTCCGCGAGATCTTTGGCTTGTTGTGGATCGACCCTACCAAGATCGGCGAGCGTTGTGGCAACGCCTGCAATTGCAGATCCCACAATGCCAAATTGTGCACCGATTGCACCAATAAGAGCGGATGGATCAATAGCGGCCTTTATGATTGTTTCAACGCCACCCACAGCGCCCGCGGCTTGTTGTTGTCTTACCTGTGCGCGCTCTCTTTCTGCGCGTGCCTCTACGGCCTTTTGTGCCTCATCTGTGTTGATCTTTTGTTGCTTCGCAATCTCTTGCAACACCTTGAGGCGTTCTTGCTCCGCTTGATTGATCTTGTCGAGCGCCGTGAGTTGATCGCTATTCGCCTGATCAATGATTTTGCTTACTTGATTTTGTGCCTGTATTTGTTTTGCCAGCGTTTGCCCAAAAGCCTTGCCTATATTCGCAAGCCCCTTGAGCTGTGTCTTTGTGTTTTTGGCGTATATCTTGCCCAACTTCGATGCCCTGACCTCTTCTGCATCGCCTCGCGCTTGCTCAACACGTGCAAGCGCCTCCGTTTTGGCTTGCTGAATTTCTGTGAGGAGCACTTGATCCTTTTTGGATCTGGCAACACGCTCCGCCTCTTCAAATTGCTTTATGATGCCCGCCTCTATTGCATTGAGGCCATCGATCTCTTTTTGATACTGCGCATTGATTTGCGCAAGCGGTGCCATGCGTGCGATCTCGCTATCTCGCACCTTTGCGGCAAGTGTAGCGCTTTGCGCTTGGAGATCGTTGAGGAGTTTTTGCAATTGGGTTTGGCGCTCTTTGGCGCGCTTGATGGCCTCCTCTCTTTGTTGTTGCTTTTTGAGTAATTTCGCGATCTTATCTTGTAGATCTGAAAACTCTTTACTTTGAGCCTCGATCCTCTTGACGCCATCGGTTCGAAGCGACAACAATTCTCTCTCAATCTCTGCTATTTGTGAAAGAACTTTATTCTCTTTTACATACTCATCAGCCGCCTCTTTGGTTGCGCCCCCACCGAACTTTACAAGCCTGTTACTATTTGATAAATGTGTGAGGCGCTCCTTGATTGCTTTGGCGCTTGCTTTCGCCAACTCAAGATCTTTCTCTCTTGTCTGTATTTGCTTATCAAGTTCATCACGCAGTTTTTGCGCACCTTGCTCCGCTGCAAAGAATTGCCTTGCCTCTAACGCCTCACCCTTGTTTATCTCGCCCGAAAGCTCTGCGTACTTAAGGCGCAATTCATTGATCCCGCCCGCACTGTCTAGGATCGCATTTTCTGCATTCGTAAAGGCTTGTTGATTCTTCTCAATCTCTGCGGTGTTCTTCTCAAGCGTCTCGTTGAGCTTTTTGATGGATTCCTCATTTGCTCTCACGCTTGATGTGTATGCCGTATATACTCCAATAGCTGTGATAAGTGCAGCCGTTACACCAATAATGATCGGGTTTCCACTTGCAAGAGATCGACCCAATGCACGAAATGCGCTTGATGCACCAATGGCAACATCCGCCAATCCGGCAAGTTGCGGATTTACAAGGTTGGACACCTCGCCCACAGCCTGAAACGTACCCGACATACCTCGAAATTGCTTGCGCGCATTTTTTACGGCATCCGTGGTGCGTTTCGTCTGAACTTCGGTTTTCTTGAGGCCTGTTTGCGCCTTGGCTGTCTCAACGTCCAATATGTATTCAACGGTTGTGCTCATAATATATCCGCAAGGTCAATGATTGAGATGTTTGGAAACACCATATCCTTTTTGCGCTTGCCCTTCTTGAGTATGCGCTTGATCCGATCCCCTCTTGCCCGCACACATTGCACACATATGAGAAGATCCGACCATGATAGCTTTGCAACCTCTGAGGGCAACATGCCATAAGTACGCCCGATTATATCATACATGTGCACAATATCCTCATCAAGAGCGAAAGGTTTGCAACCGTTCGGTTGCCTCCTCGTGTCCTTTCATGGCTTTATCAAGGATCGCTCTTCGATCCTCACTTTTCAACATCCCAACCCATAATCGATTTTGCTTCGCATTTTGCTGATCAATCGCAGTGACAAGGTGCAACGGTTCCCATGTTTGGCCGCCATCTTTTGAGCATCGACGTACGCATTTTTGCAACAACCGATCCTCTCTTT
>FUFK010038247.1_pt1 | contig 43409 bp, 41 predicted proteins | sample 1021851 | NCBI WGS metagenome assembly FUFK01 (sample SAMEA51879418, study PRJEB19060) | metagenome
ATACGAATTCCGGGATGAGCTATTCCGGAATTATAGTACAAGGACTGGAAAGTCCGAGCTTACCCATGAAGTGAAGAGTAATTTTTATCCGGATCTAAGCTGGTTAAAGGATGTGAATAATCCAGCATACTTACTCGCTCACGAACAACTGCATTTTGATATAACTGAATTACATGCCCGCAAACTGAGAAAGCGACTTGCTGAGTATAAAATAGGAAGAAGGATACGACAGGATCTTAAAAAACTCTATAACATCACTGAAGCTGAAAGAGTCGCCATGCAGAATCGTTTTGATAAAGAGACTTCACATAGTGAAAATAAGGAAGCGGAGTCCCGATGGAGAAAATTTGTGGCTTCTAAAATAGCTGAATACGAAGATTACGCGCTTTAAAATTGTTGGGAAGCGACTTTAGTTTCTTCAAATTCAGAAATCATTTCCTTTACAATCTCAGATGCAGGTTTGATCTCATTGATCAATCCGGAAATCTGGCCTATTTCAAGTTCACCTTCTTCCAGATCACCTTCATACATCCCTTTCTTTGCTCTGGCTCTTCCGAGTAATTTGGTAAGATCTTCTTTGCTTGGAGATTTTGTGTAAAGTTCCTGAACATCTTCAAAAAACTTATTTTTTAGTAATCTTACTGGTGCGAGTTCTTTAAGGGTAAGTACAGTGTCACCTTCTTTCGCTTTCACTACCATTTCCTTGAAATTCTGGTGAGAACTTGCCTCAGGAGTTGCAACGAACCTGCTTCCAACCTGTACAGCATCAGCTCCCAGCGCCATTGCTGCAAACATTCCTTTTCCATTGCCAATCCCACCAGCTGCTATTAGCGGTATATCGATCTTTTCACGAACCATAGGAATCAATGTAAAAGTGGTGGTTTCGTCACGACCATTATGACCACCAGCTTCGAATCCTTCAGCAACAATAGCATCTACACCAGCTTCTTGAGATTTTACAGCAAATTTCACACTGCTTACTACATGTACCACTTTAACCCCATGACTTTGTAAGTGAGAGGTCCAGGTCTTAGGATTCCCGGCAGATGTAAATACGATCTTAACGCCCTCATCAATGATTATTTGCATAATCTTATCAATATCAGGATAGAGCATAGGTACGTTTACCGCAAAAGGTTGTTTGGTAGCCATTTTACATTTCTGAATGTGCTCCTTAAGGATCTCAGGATACATAGAGCCTGCCCCAATAATACCAAGTCCTCCGGCATTCGAAACGGCACTGGCTAATTTCCAGCCGCTTGCCCAGATCATTCCAGCCTGTATCAATGGATATTCAATCTCGAAAAGTTCAGTGATTCTATTGTGCTTAAAACTCATTATTTTTTGATGATAAGAAATTTTTCAGTCGTGTTTTCAGATTCAAACATAGCAATATAAATTCCACGAGAAAAGCCGGAAAGATTAATTTCTGATGAAACGCTGCGCTCGCTTAATACCATTTTCCCTGCGGTATTGAAAATGCGGATATTATAATTGGCTACTGGTCCGGCAAATTTCAGAAAATCTTCCACCGGATTTTGATACAAAATTAATTCCGAAGAATTAGGAGCTATGGGATTCACGGTAGTTGAAAAGTCTGGAATTCCATACCCCAGAAAATTATTAGTAGAATTGCTAAGATGTCCAAGATCTCTAATTAATTGCATTACCTCGAAATTTGTCCATTCCGGGTTTAATTGCCAGAAGCATGCAATAGCTCCTGCCATGATCGGGCTGGAAAATGATGTGCCATTCACCCCAACAAGCCTATCATCTTCGTTGATTGCTGCGACCTCAATAGCCTGAGCGACCACATCTGGTTTAATTCTGCCGTCAGCGCTGGGCCCAACAGAACTAAATGCTGCATAGTTCTCTGTAGGATCAACTCCGCCAATGGCCAGGACATTTGCATCTGCAGGAGCACTAATCATTCTAAAATAATCCTCGTCTCCACGATTGCCCGCTGAAGTGACCACAAGCATTCCTTTTTGCATAGCCATATTAGCTCCTCTTGAAATAAAACTTGTTTGCCCATCCATATCGTTCGGAGTATAACTATATGCCCGGTAATCATATAAAGTGTATCCCAGGGAAGTGTTGATAATATCGACGCCCAGACTATCAGCTCTCTCGGCTGCTTCCACCCAATAAGCTTCCTCAACTGGAGTCTCGGTAGCAGCAACTTCGGTAACAAAAAGATAATAAGCAGCATCTGGCGCAGTGCCTACATAAAGATTCTCTCTAAAAGCAGCCATGGTAGAAAGTACCAGCGTCCCATGATTATCCAGAGTGTTTGCGGAATAATCCTCTGAGCGATTCGTAAAATCATATCCTCCCAGTAAATTGTTGTTGTTCCTTAGGTTCTGAAATGATAAGAGCGAATTCACATTTGGAAAACCAGAGTCCATCACGGCGATGATCATTCCATTTCCTGTTAGATCCTGCTTATGTAAATTCTGAAGATTAAGCATTCTAACCTGGTTAGCGGTTGAAGCATAATTGAAATCTATTTCTGATTCAAGCTTATTCTCATTGCTTTTCTGTGTAATGCTTTGACTCCTGTTAGATAGCTCTTCAAGGAACTGGACATTGGCAACATGATCTAAACTTTCTAAAACCTCAATAGCATTTCGTTCACCTATTACATAAACGCAATTAAACCATTTAGATTTAGCTTTAATTTCGAAACCAGACCTTTCTTTAAGATCACTAATAAAAGGTTCATGTACGGAAACATCAAGGATGTCAATCGTTGTACCACGCAATAATTTCCTCTCGTAAGCTCTTTCAGAAAAAAGATTTGCGGGAGTTTCGAGTGCTTCAACTGCATTAGGTTTGTCTGTAAAATAAACCAAAGCGTGTTCCTGCGCGAAAGCACAACTGGAAATAAAAAAGACAAGTAGGAATATTTTTTTCATAGCAAACTGCCAGCAGGCAATTAAGTTACGAAATTACCCCAGAACCCAGCAGTTCATCTTTACTATACCAGGCTACAAACTGACCCTCGGTGATGGAAGCTTGCGGTGTTTCAAAAACCACATACATACCATTCTCGGTTTGATGTAAGACTGCTTCCTGCAAAGGCTGGCGGTATCGAATACGAGCTTTAACTTTCATTTCTTTTCCATGGTCTATAGCCAGGTCCTTGCGAACCCAGTGCACTTCATCATTTGAAATGAACAAAGCCTGCCTGTAAATCCCGGGATGGTTCTTGCCCTGTCCCGTATAGATCACATTTTCGTTCACATCTGTATCGATCACGAATAAAGGTTCCGGAGTACCACCCACAGCCAGACCTTTTCGTTGTCCTTTGGTAAAATAATGTGCACCCTGATGACTTCCTACGACCTTGCCCTGATCTTTTCGGTATTTATATTTTTTCGATAGAAATTGCAATTCCTCTTTTTTAGACGAAAAGCTTAACTCTTCCTCGTTGTAAATATCATCTTCGGAAGAAACCTCTACGATAACTCCTTCTTTCGGTTTTAATTTCTGCTGAAGAAAATCTGGAAGTCTTACTTTACCAATAAAGCAAAGNCCCTGCGAATCCTTTTTATCAGCAGTGACCAGATCCTGTTCTGAAGCGATCTTTCTTACTTNAGATTTCTGAAGTTCTCCAANAGGGAAGAGGGTTTTAGAAAGCTGNTCCTGNGTTAACTGACATAGAAANTAAGACTGATCTTTATTNGAATCCATTCCAGACATAAGCTGGTANATGGTTTCACCATCCTTTTCAAATTCAGATTTTCGGCAGTAATGCCCGGTAGCCACGTAGTCTGCACCCAGAGANANNGCNATCTTCATAAAAACATCGAACTTAATTTCGCGATTACAAAGTACATCTGGNTTNGGAGTTCTACCTTTTTCGTATTCGTTNAACATATAGTCAACGATACGTTCCTTGTATTGTTCGCTAAGNTCTACGGTTTGAAANGGNATACCTAGTTTTTCTGCNACCAGCATTGCATCATTNCTATCATCCAGCCAGGGGCATTCATCTGANATGGTCACNGTATCATCATGCCAGTTCTTCATAAAAAGACCGATCACTTCATATCCCTGCTCTTTCAATAGGTATGCTGAAACACTGGAATCTACACCTCCGGACAAACCAACCACTACTTTTTTCATAGGTATCGTAACTTTTCTTTGACTCACATAAGAGTCGGATAAGAAGCCGCAAAATTACGAAATAAAAAAGGGTAGCGAAAGCTACCCTTTTCGATAAAATTTCGGCAATAATTATTTTTCAAAAGTAAGGGATGAAGTAGGAAGGTCATTTGGGGTAAACGTAAAACGATCACCATCAAATGATACATTACCAGTAAGTTCTCCAAACCCAGGAACTGTAAATGTGTATTGTGAATTAGAAGAACTACTCCAGTCTCCTGTAGAAGTTTCAGACTCACATTCGCCACTAGCATTTGTGAAAAATTCTGAGTCAGCAGTGTTATCGGCCATGAAACTAAGATATGACTGGCTGGAACATTCATTAATTGAAAAGCCAGGGACATTATTGGCTTCAATAAGAAACCATGTTCCCAGGATCGATCCGTCATTATCCATTCCTGCGTCATCGTCATCACTACAAGAAGCAAGGATTCCTGTGAATAGTAATAATATTAAAATCTTCTTCATAAATAGGTATTTAGGTTTCTCAAATATAATCAAAGTTTTTTCGATTTCATTGATTGATGTAATCTGTAAATATTTGAGCATCAGAAACTAAGCTGTTTAATGAATTTTAACAAAGATTAAACAGAATGATTAAAAATTCAGTAGTAGCTTTAAGTGATCAAAAATTTTAACTAAAATTCAAATGATATGAAATCAATTCTCAAAAACTCAAAAATTAGTATTCTATTGCTGGCAATCTGCTTCAGTTTTACAGCATGTGATGAAGACGATGACTTCATGACTCCAGACGATGTCATGGAAACTCCCGACCCAACAGATGATGTGGTAGAATCAAATACCATAGCAGATTTTGTGGTTGCTAATGAAAATTACTCTTCACTTTTAGCCGCTTTAGATGCTACTGGATTGACCTCTACTTTTACTGGAGATGATGTATATACTGTTTTTGCTCCAGATAATGATGCATTTGCTGCTTTCCTTGATGAAAATGGATTTGATGCTCTGGAAGATGTACCAACAGATGTTCTTACTCAGGTTCTATTAAACCATGTACAAATGGGCGTTGTCAGGTCTTCAGATCTATCTACCGGATATATAGAAAGTATGTCTACGGCTGGACCTGACGGTGAAAATTTAAGTATGTATATCAATACTGAAAATGGTGTGGTTATTAATGGTGTAAGTACTGTTGAAACCGCAGATGTTGAAGTGGATAATGGAGTGATACACGCTGTAAGCGATGTGATTGGATTACCTAATGTGGTAACTTTTGCACTTGCAGATCCTACTTTTGATACCTTAGTGGCTGCATTGACTAGAGAAGATTCTTATACATTTGTATCTACTCTACAAGCTGCGGATTCTCCAGCTCCTTTTACTGTCTTTGCCCCTACAAATTCAGCTTTTGGAGATCTTTTGACTGAACTTGAGCTTGAGGAACTTGGAGATCTGGATGCTGATACGCTGGCCACGGTGCTTAGCTATCATGTTCTAATAGATATGAATGTAACTTCAGATGAACTTGAAGATGGTATTGTAGTAACTTCGCTTCAGGGTGAGGATTTTACTATAAATCTTGGCGATACTGCAACTATAACAGATGTAAACGAAAGAACTTCAACCATTATCGCTACAGATGTTCAGGCTACAAATGGAGTGATCCATGCAATTGATACTGTTATCTTACCTACGCTATAACAGAGACTCAGAACAAAAATAAAAAAGCCTCCGCATTTGCGGAGGCTTTTTTATTAAATATATCTCAGAAGTAATTATTTACCCTTTTGTTTCTTTTGCTGCTCTTCAGCCTGCTCCATCATTTCCTGGAACTTTCGGGTGAACTTATTCTGTTTTTTAGGTTTTTTCTTGTTTTCCTGGATCTTCGCATGAATCTTATCTTCGTCTACGATCACATATTTGATCACTAACATGATCCCAATCGTAATAAGGTTCGAAGTAAAGTAATACAAGGAAAGTCCACTCGCATAGTTGTTGAAGAATACCAACATAAACAATGGAGATAGGTACATAAGGAACTTCATATTAGGCATTCCCGGCTGTTGATTCGCCTGCATGCTTTGCCCGGTAGTCATCATCATATAGATAAAGATAGCTACAGAGGCAAGTATCGGGAACAAACTTACATGATCACCATAGAATGGGATATGGAAAGGTAGTTCTGCGATCACATCATAGCTGGAAAGATCATCTGCCCATAAGAAGCTTTTCTGTCTAAGCTGAAATGCACTTGGGAAGAACTGGAACAAGGCGTAGAACACCGGTATTTGCATAAGCGCTGGCAAACATCCACTCATAGGACTGGCGCCTGCTTTGCTATACAGCTTCATGGTTTCCTGCTGCTTTTTCATCGCATTATCCTTGTACTTCTCATTCAGCTCATTGATCTCAGGTCTTAAGATCTTCATCTTAGCCTGTGATAAATAAGATTTGTAAGTCACGGGAGAAAGAACAATTCTAACCACGATCGTCATGGCAATAATCGCCAGACCGTAACTTGGAAGAACGCCTCCTAAAAATGCAAAGAATGGAATGAATAGATATTTGTTGATCCATCCAAAAATTCCCCAACCTAACGGAATAATTTCATCCAGGTTTCTATCATAATCATTCAGGATCTTGTAATCTGAAGGNCCATAATACCAGTTCATATTGTAGTTNAGTTCACCAGCCTTTAGTTCCAAAGGAATGCTGGAAGCAAAGGTCTTGGTGTAAACAGTATCGATCTCTTCATCTTCAACAAGATTCTCTACTTCGAAACTTGCAGTTGTAAATGGTGTNTCNGTNAGTAAAATAGANGAGAAGAAGTGTTGNCTNTAAGCGATATAACTTATNTCCTCATCATCATCATCACCATCACTTAAACTGTCATCATCACCACCATCATATTCCCAGATAAGGTCAGTATACCTGTTCTCATACGAAATACTCTTCGCATGACGATAGCCTTTCAATTTCCAGTCAAGTACTGGTGTAGCTGAAGAATTTAACACGCCGGTTAGTCCTTCGGAACGTACACTGAAGTCCAGCATGTATTCTCCCGGTCTCATCGCGTATCGGTATTCCAGGTACTCATCTTCTGAAACCTTAAGTTTCATAGATAGGATCTGGTTTCCGTTATTTTCTGTTAGCTCAGGTTCAAAGTATAGATCCTCCGTGTTAAGAGTTCTTCCATCTGTAGTGTTTAAACTCATGTTCATGGAAGCGTTCCCATCCTTAATAAGGTAAACGGGAATCGAATCGAAGGTTTTGAAATTCTTCAGTCTTGCTTCTTCAATGTAACCACCTTTATTAGAAATCTTTAATTCCAGCAGGTCGTTTTCGATCGTCGTAGAACCTCCTTTAGCAGAAGCCAGTGTTTCAGAATATCCAAAAGCACCCAGACGTTTTTGAGCATTTACAAGAGCAGTCGAGTCGCTTGCTGGTGCAGCAGTATTTTCTTCGAACTCAGGAGTTGTTTCCTTATCTCTATTGATATTTTCTTCCGTAGTAACTTCATCTACGCTCTCCGCTTCGTCTGGAGTGTTGTTGTAAAGCATCCAGAGAAGGATACCACCAATTAAAATAAATCCAATGATGGATTGGACGTCAATTTTCTTTTCTTCCATTACTTAGTATTGCTTAATCTACCCAGTCAAATAAACGACCAGTTTCTATTTCTGCGCCATTTTGGCACTTTGTCTCTTTTCTGAATATTCTAATGCAGCTTTTACAAAAGAGACAAAAAGTGGGTGTGGACTAGCCACGGTACTCTTATATTCGGGGTGATATTGAACACCAACAAACCATGGATGGTCTGCAAGTTCGATCACTTCCACCAGTTTTGTTTCTGGATTTATACCGGTACTTAGCATTCCTGCATTTTCCAGTTGATCTTTATATTTATTGTTGTATTCGTAGCGATGGCGATGTCTTTCTGAAATCATGTCTTTCCCGTAAGCGTCATGAATTACAGACTTTTTGCTCAGTTCACAATCCCAGGCACCTAGTCTCATGGTGCCACCTTTATGCGTAACCTCTTTTTGATCTGCCATAAGATCGATTACCGGATGCTTGGTCTCAGGATCCATTTCAGAAGAATTCGCACCTTTTAATTTAAGTACGTTTCTGGCAAACTCAATAACAGCCATTTGCATCCCAAGACAAATTCCCAGAAATGGCAAATTGTTTTCACGAGCATATCGCACCGCATCGATCTTTCCTTCGATACCACGTTCTCCAAATCCTGGTGCAACCAGGACTCCGTCAAGATGACTTATTTTATTGTGGATCGTACTGTCGTTTATAAATTCTGAATGAATGTATTCTACTTTAACCGAAACTTCGTTCTCGGCGCCGGCATGGATGAAAGACTCCAGAATGGATTTATAAGAATCCTGAAGTTCAACGTATTTTCCAATAAGTCCAATATGCACTTCAGCTTTCGGATTCTTATGTCTTTTCAAGAATTGATTCCAGCGATCAAGGTTAGGAGTAGAGTCGGTAGGTAGATCCAGTTTTTTCATGGTCACTGTATCCAGACCTTCCTTNAGCATCATGTTTGGCACATCATAGATTGTTCGCGCATCGATACTTTGTATCACAGCTTCCTGTCTCACATTACAAAAGATAGCAAGCTTTCTTCTTATATCATCTGATAGTTCATGCTCGGTTCTACATACCAGAATATCGGCTTTGATACCACTTTCCATCAATGTTTTTACACTATGCTGAGTTGGTTTGGTTTTCAATTCACCTGCAGCAGAAAGATATGGAACAAGGGTAAGGTGAATTACTAGAGCATTATCATCACCGAGCTCCCATTTTAGCTGTCTTACTGCTTCAATATATGGCAGGGATTCAATATCACCTACAGTTCCTCCAATCTCAGTGATCACAATATCGTATTCACCATTCTTTCCAAGAATTTGTATTCTCTCCTTGATCTCATTGGTGATATGAGGAACTACCTGTACTGTTTTTCCTAAAAATTCACCACGTCTCTCTTTTTCGATNACGCTCTGGTAAATTCTTCCGGTAGTTACATTATTTGCCTGTGAAGTATTTACATTGAGAAAGCGCTCGTAATGGCCTAGATCAAGATCTGTCTCAGCGCCATCTTCAGTCACATAACATTCTCCGTGCTCGTAAGGATTTAAAGTTCCAGGATCTACATTTATATATGGATCCAGTTTCTGAATAGTTGTTCTAAAACCCCTAGCCTGTAATAATTTCGCCAGAGACGCGGCAATAATTCCTTTTCCAAGAGAGGAAGATACACCGCCTGTGACGAATATATACTTGGTNTTGGCCATTTTAAGTCGTGTTTGTTGTGTTGTTATTCAGGGCGCTAAATTACAAAGAAGAATAGAAAAACCGCTTACTTTGAAGTTCTAATCTTAAGAGGTTTTTAACAGGAGAAGATCCTATTTTCTAGGCCTGGGATAGCGCATTCGAATTTGTCTCAAGAGACCCTCGAGACTATTAACTTTCAGTTCATAAACCTGTTGCATCTGGTCTCCAAGTTTTCCCTGCGGAAATCCTTTTTGTCTAAACCATACATAATATGGTTCGGGGATATCTGAAAGATAGACACCTTTATATTTGCCAAAATGCATCTGGGCATAGGCTAATTCCAATAATTTTTGAGGATCTGGTTGCAATCAGGAAGCTTTTAAAAGTCCCGAAAGTTCGGAAAACTTCTGCTTATTCATGGGCTTCACCATATATTTAATTACTGCCGGATAATCCTTAGCCTTATCTACATCGATCTTACTGGTACTTGATGTAAGAATGATGATACGGTGCCTGCAATTCCTGCTCTGTAACATCTCCAGAAACTCCCAGCCGTTCATTTCTGGCATGTTTAGATCCAGAAAGATTATTGCATCACTGTCTTCAGATACAAACTCCATAGCTTCACGCGGGTTCGTAAAATCTTTTACAGTACCCTGATATCCCTCGATTTCAAGAAGTTTCTTGGTAATAAAATTCGAAATTGGCTGGTCATCTACCAGGTAGATCCTACTCATAATTCTTCAGCTTTTAATGCCACTATTTCTNTGGATGCCATTTCCACTACTTCGTGCAAAACCTCATCGAGTTCATTAACAGTCGATTCCAGTTTTGGCATCATTTCACTTTTAAATGTTTCGGTATCNACTAGTTCTGCCAGCTGTACAATACCTTGTATTCTTGACAAAGGTTCACGAACGTTATGNGCATTTAAGGCTGAGATATGAAGCAGCTTCTTATTTTTTTCGGCAATAGATTNGGTTCGTTTATTGATAGTCTGCTGTTGATTTTTTACGATCGTTTCGATTTGCTCATTCTTAAGCTTAATGGTTTCATAAGCTTCGGTTAAATTTTTATTCTGAATAGCGAGCTGCTTTTTAAGATAGATCTCATTGAATTTGGATTGTATACAATCAACTACGAGCTTCAGAATATCAATATCTCCTACTGAAAAGGTCATGTGTTGATCGGCTAGCAATGATACGATCACCTTTGAGTCAGTCTTATCAAATGCCCATCCCCAGAGTACCGGATCAAATAGATCTGATCTTTCTATCTTATTCTTCAGGAGTTTNTCTGGAATACTTCCGGTAAGTAACGGAATGCCCGTTTCTTTAAGATCTCTCTCGTAAGGAAATATCTCGGTTTCCGANTCAAAATCATACCAGATGTTACCAGAGAACTGTTCAACGATGAAATTATCTNTTTCCCGAATAATACACATCCTTAAGATCCTGAAATTAATAAGATACTTCAGGTTTGTCCTACAAACATTGGCGATCTCTTCCAGGTTCGAACAACGATTTATGCCGTTGGCGAACTTAGAGTATGCTTCATAAGTGATCCTGTAAAGCTGGGAAGTATTACTGCTAATGTCCTGCATCGTAAAAGGAAACCCTTATTCCGGAGTTTCTAAAAGTTCGTTATCGATCTTTATTCCAGATACATCTGCAATCGTATTCAGCATGTTTACCAGATCTGCCTGAGCCATAAGCTCCTGGATTTCTCTCTTTGTAAAACCTGCTTTTTCCAGACTACTAAAATCTTCATCAGAGATATCTGAATGATTTAAAGCTGCTTTGGTAACGATCTGTACAGCGGTTCGGTAACTTACCGGCATCGACGGACTATTGATATGTTGTGTAGCTTTAAAACCTTCATCTTCCGAGATCATACTACTCATACTATCTGCAAATATTCCGTGAGCATGAGAACAGTAATTGCAACCTCTCTCTTTTGAAACGTTGTAGATAATCAATTGCTTTAATACGTTAGGAACTTCGCCTTCCATAAGCGTATTCTTCAATTTGCTCCAGTTCCCTTTTAGTAGAGTCGCATTATCACCCTGGCATTTAAACCAGTTTAAAACGAAGGGCAGTTGTAAGGTTTTTTTGGTATCGTCGTAAATTTTTTGAACTTCAGGAGAAGCTTCATCGTAGGAAACCATTCTATAACGAGACTGGTTCTGGGGTAAGGTTTGATTCATGTAATTGTAAAGGCTATAATTTATTTTTCGGACTGTAAATATTATAGTTATTTTTTGCATTTCATCGATGTGAAAGCGCATTTAACTTTTTCTTTCAGAAATANTTACTCTAATTTNTAAGAATGTAAGATATAGACTACAATCTTAACGAGTTAAATATTTTGTAATCTTTAGTAGGAGAGCGATGGTATCTTTAGTTTTGAATAGATTAAAAACTACATATAAAAACTACATAGAGAAATGGCAATATTCGGTTCTATAATCAAGAGTTTGATTGATATAAAAGATTCTTTTACTTCAGAAGGTGACGCTAATACCGAACAACTGGATGTTTTGAAAAATCTATTAGAGAAGGCAAAAGATACAGCCTTTGGAAAGCATTACAAGTTCGCAGAAATACTTGAAGCAGAAGATGTGGAAAAAGAATTTGCAAATAGAGTTCCCTATTTTGATTATAACAAGATCGATAAAGAGTGGTGGCACTTATACCACGAAGGGGAAACAGATGTAACCTGGCCGGGTACACCACCATATTTTGCTTTAAGTTCGGGAACTACTGGTAAGACCAGTAAAAGAATCCCGGTGACTGAAGATATGGTTGATTCCATTCGGAATGCCGGAATACAGCAGGTGAGTGCTCTTAGCCATTTTGATCTTCCAGCAGATTTCTTCGAAAAAGAAATCATGATGTTGGGAAGTTCTACAGATTTGCAGAAGGAAGGAGATCACGAAGAAGGTGAAATTAGTGGTATTAGCGCCAGTAATATTCCATTCTGGTTTAGAGGTTATTATAAGCCAGGCGTTGAGATCGCTAAAATTGATGAGTGGGATGAGCGTGTAAAGAAGATCGCAGAGACTGCAAAAGAGTGGGACATAGGTGCATTAAGCGGAATTCCGTCATGGATGGAACTTATGCTAAAAGAAGTTATTAAATATCATAATGTTGATAATATACACGAGATCTGGCCTAATCTACAGGTTTATACTTCGGGTGGAGTTGCATTTGAACCATACGAGAAAAGTTTTAATGCGCTGCTGGGAAAACCAGTACAGGTTATTGATACTTATCTGGCTTCTGAAGGGTTTCTTGCATTTCAGCAAAGACCGAATACGCATTCAATGAAGTTGATCACCAATAATGGTATCTATTTTGAGTTCGTACCGTTTAAGCCTGAATATATTAATCAGGATGGTTCATTGACCGATGATGCGCCGGTAATTTCTATAGACGATGTAGAAGAGGAAGTGGATTACGTATTATTGATCTCTACAGTGAGTGGAGCATGGAGATATATTATTGGTGATACCATAAAGTTTACAGATAAGGAAAAGCATGAGATCAGAATCACTGGGAGAACGAAATTTTTCCTGAATGTGGTAGGCTCTCAACTTTCAGTTAATAAAATGAATGATGCTGTTCAGGAACTTGAAGAGGAATATGATATTAGAATCCCGGAATATGTAGTTTCAGCAAAGCGGGGAGAAGACAACGAATATTATCATTACTGGTATTTAGGAACAGAAGATCCTGCAGATGCAGATAAGTTATCTGAGAGCTTGGATAACGCCTTGAAAAATGCCAATAAGAACTACAAAGTAGCNCGTGGAAAAGCNNTNAANGGTGTTCGTGTTCAAACTATAGATCCTAATACTTTCCATGAATGGAACGCNGCCAANAAGAAAAAAGGTGGNCAGGTTAAAATGGANAAAGTAATGAATGAAGAGAAGTTCGCNGAATGGGAAAAATTCNTTNAAGANCTTAAATCGAAGAACTANTCGATAACTTCTTCATGAATTTCATCAATTAGNACCATNATCTCNTCCTGAGATANATATAAATCCTGGATCCTGCTCTTATAGCTTTCACTTAGCTTAGAGTGATTCAGGATAAAATCTTTAGTAGCAATAATATTCTGTCCTAATCCGTGATTCACAGCATACGTATCTGCAGCTCTTTCTGCTTCACGTATATAGTTGTTTGAGGTTANGTAACGAATTCCAAACCACAACATATCNATGGCAGATCGATCGCGATAGTCCATCACATGACCAAGTTCATGACCAAGCCAACCTATTAAAACTTCAGAAGGGACGTCCTTTACGCTAAAGGTCTCATCTTCGATCTTGAATTTTTCATTNATNTAAATAACATAGCTTCTATTCTTCCTGTTTTTGAAGAATCCGCTCAACTTTGGCTGAGCCTGCATAAATGACTTTTTTATGTTCTTTTTGAACTTAAATTCAATTGGGGTGTCTTTAAGTTCCGGGTAATGAGAGAGCGCTACGTAGGTTTCACGCCATATATTATCTGGTACAATCTTGTTGCTATACTCTAAACTGTCCTTTTGATGCATGTTCGATTTCTGCTGGGCATTGCACCACGTAAACATCATCATNATTATGATAATACTGAATCTGCTTTTTTGTAGGCTTGCCATAGTTATTTAATATTTTTAAAATTACAACAAAATTGATGCCTCTGGAACATTCGAATTTTAAAATAGACTTAAATGTTTCGATCACAGGCAAAAAAAAGTGGGCACAGCCCACTTTTATATACATAGAAGTTACAAATTATCCTTGTAGTACCTTCTGCAATCTTTGTTGAAGTTCAGGATCTTTTTGTAATGCCATTACCAGTTGTTGGTAGCGCTCTTTACTAAGGTCACTTTCACCAATCAATTTCTCCATTCTCTGTTGAAANTGTGGNTGAATCTCTTCCAGTTCTGCAACTATAACTTTATACTGTTTTGATTCAGCTTCAGTCGTTTCCGCCTCTTTATTTGGATCCATGTTTGCCTGATGAATTTCATTGAATCGTTGAAGATCCAGTTCCTGTTCCTGGACAACCTGTATCATCTCTTGTTGAGCTTCCTGATTTACCATTCTCATTTTTTGAAAAACTTCAGCAAATTCAATTAATTCAGAATCGGTTACCTCTATTTGTTGTTGTGGTAGTGGTGCATTTTGAGCATTCACCGTTGCTGTTCCCAATGCGAAGATCATCGCAATTCCACCTAATATCTTTTTCATAAATCTTTTATTTTATATTTAAGCTGGTGAACTTACAGTATTCAGTAAAGCTCACCAATTCTTTAAGAAAGATGATGAAATACTTAAGACAGGTTTAACTGCAGTGACTCAAATCTGTTAAACCTTATACGTCTTTCAACGATTTTGATAGAGTGTAATCCATTCTTCAACAGAGATTCTGGTCATAAGCTCACCGATAAGATGATAAGGAATTTGCTTAATATTCTTNAAACGAACACAACTTTTTCCCATATCAGGTTTTTTTCCAGTAATACTTTTATAGCTCTCTATAAACCAATTTCTCAACTCAGCATCTGCATAAATACCTGAATGATATAGCACAAGGTAATTTTTTTGATTAGCAAGATGGGCAAAGGGGAGTGGTAGCTTAGGATCACAATGATATCCTTCCGGAAATATAGAATGAGGTACCACGTAACCTATCATTTTATAATTCATAGTTTCCTCAAAGCCTTTTGGTAGATTCTCCAAAATTNTCTTTCTCAAATTTTGAAGTGCTTCTCTTCTTTCTGCTGGGACTTCGGAAATATACTGCTCTGGAGTATTGGCTTCAATTTGCATCATCTTATTTTCTTAAATATAAGAAATGCCGTTGATTCCTTTTATAAACTTTTGCTGCTGAAGTTTCTAATATAANGAACTCCCAGAATAGGACCTGCAGCGAGTATCAGGAAGATATATTGCTGTTGAAAAAAGTCCTGACTGATATCAACAATCTGAATACTTACGATAGTGATCGCATATCCTATAGAGTTGACTAATGTGAGTGCAGTTCCCCGACCTTCAGCAGGAGCAGATCTAGCGATAAGTGTTGAAAACAAGGGAGAATCGGCAATTACCATCACACCCCAGAATATCAGAAAAATAATAAAGAACACTTCCGAAGCAAATAATATTAGCAACGGAGAAATGAAGCAACATATTCCTGAAAAGGTCAATGCTGTTCTGGCAACTCGGGCCACCCCGAATCTCTCAGATAAAATACCACTAATAGCACAGGCTACCGCTCCAGAACCAATAAAGAGAAAACTATAAAGAGGAATATTCGAGATACTATCAGGATGAAAATGATTGTAAATTTTCAACATAAGAGGGATAAAAGCCCAAAAGGCGTAGAGTTCCCACATATGACCAAAATATCCAAATGCAGCGCTTCGAAAATTTGAATTTCTGAAAAGGTTTAGAATATCTGGTGAATTTTTTACCTGATGAGNTTTTCGAAATGGTCCATCGGGCACCAAAATNTTGAGNAGAAGTCCGCCCAGAAGCGCCAATGTNCTAGTGCTAATAATAACCATATTCCAGCTTAACTCAACAATTTCGCTGGTAGCTTTTAATAAATGCGGAAAACCAGTACCCAGAACCAGCGCACCCACCAGAAAGCCTAAAGACCGGCCCAGTCCTTTCTCGTAATGGTCTGAGGCTATTTTCATCCCAACCGGATAGATACCCGCGAGGGAGAATCCTACCAGAAACCTAATAATCATAAGACTATACAGGTTGTTGTCTTCCAGAATCGAGGAAAGATTGCAAATCGAGCCAAAAATGGCACATAGAAAAAATACATGGGTTGGAGAGAATCTATCTGAAATGCTTAAAATAGCAAATAATAAGGTCCCGATAATAAATCCAGATTGGACGGCAGAGGTAAGTAAGCTTAGAGCATTGGAGGACAGTTCAAAAACTGAAATAAGCTCTGGCATCACAGCATTACCTGCAAACCATAATGAAGTACCGCAAAATTGTGCAAATACAATAACAGGTAATATCCGGGAAGGTATTTTCAAGAATGATTAATTTTCTTACTGGATATCACCTGCTTCATTGCATTTAGCTAAGTAGCTAAATTAATCTTTTAATACATTATCTGGNATTGTTACGTCCNCGTCTTTTAAATACTTGTCTAAAAAAGCAAGGATCTGCCGGTAGCCTTTGATCTCATTTTCTTTCTTGATGAATCCGTGACCTTCATCTGGGAATACCATATATTCAACAGGAACATCGTTGGCTTTTACTGCCTCCACGATTTCATCAGATTCAACCTGCAGTACTCTTGGGTCATTGGCGCCCTGTAAAACCATAATCGGGTTCTTTACATTTTCGGCATGGAACAGAGGAGAGATCTCTTTAAGTCTTATGGAATCTTTGGTAGTAGGATCGCCTAATTCATCATACAGTGCTTTCCTAAAGGATTCCCAATACGGCGGAATAGATTTTAATGTTCTCAGCCAGTTGGTGACCCCAAATATATTAATACCTACTTCAAATTCATCTGGTTCGAAGGTCATTGCAGCCATTGTCATATAACCTCCATAACTCCCGCCAATGATTCCAATCTGGTCTTCATTGATATAATCCTGGGATGCCAGCCATTTCTTTCCATAGATCACATCCTGAAGATCTTTTTCTCCATGATTTTTGTCATCCATTTTATAAAAGCTAGCTCCATAACCACTACTGCCCCGGTTGTTTACGGCGAGCACAGCGTACCCATGATTCACTAAATATTGTAAAAGAGCAAAATACCCTACACGGGATTGTCCACCTGGTCCACCATGTACCCATACCAGGGCCGGTTTTTTATTATCTGCAGTAGCATTGAGAGGTTTGTAATAGATCGCTGGTATTTCTAAACCATCAAAGGATTTATACCTTACCACCTCAGCCGAAACCAGGTCGACTGGATCTATTTCCGGATTTAAAGTACTGGTTAATTTTTTAATTTCCTTAGTCTGAATATTGTAAACGTAAAGATTATTTGGGGTTTTAGAAGTTCCAACCGTAAGTCTTAATAGCTTTTCACTATCAGAAAAATTTGCAGCCACTATATTGCCATCCTCAATCTCTGGTAATTCCAGTGGAGTCTGGCTGGCATTTTCCCATAATAGTAATTTATTTGTCCCGTCTTCGTTAATAGCGATCACTCTATAAGTGTCATTTTCACTCAAACTGCTGTACATTACATCCCAGTTCGTTTCATAAATTACATCAGACTTCTTCGTATCAATATCATATGCCATTAATCGGCTAAATTCACCGCCGTGATTGGTTGTATAGTAGAGCTCTGTCTCGTCTTTGTTAAAACCCGTACCACTATAATAAAATCCCGGTTTGGATATTTCAGTTAGTTCCTCCGTCTCTGTATTTAGTAAGAATAATTGATTTTCGCTGGTTGTGATCTCATTGGATAATACAAGGTATTTTCCTGAAGCTGATATATCAGAAACCATATAACCTTTCTCATTCTTATAGAGCATTTTTGGTTCCCAACTGCCAATTTCCATGGTATATACGTCAAAATATTGCGCGTCTCGCTTGTTTGAAAGATAATACAGGGCAGAATCAGTATCGTTCCAGCCACCGAACTCGGCTTTTTCATTTTCTCCCGGAGTCAGTTCCTTAGAGGTTCATCGGATTTTAATAAGTATAAATGGTTAATTTCATTCCCTCCTTTATCTGCGGAATATAATATGTCTCCTGAGCCTGGTACATAATCCACCGCAAATAAAGATTCGTTTTCAGAATTAGTGACAGCGGTCTTGCTTCCATCTGAAATATCTATTTCATATAGATTAAATATTCCCGACTCATCACTGCTTATCAGGATTTTGGATTCATCTGGAGAGAAACTACCACCCGTAACACGAGTGTTTTCATAGAATTGCTCAATACTGTATTCTGTAGGTTCTTGCTGAGCATTTACATTTAGTATGGCAGCAAGAAAAATAATAAGGAAACTGGTCGATTTCATTTTTTCGCGAATTAGTTAGACATTGTGTTGGTTATCAGACTAATATACGAAAATTGGAACTTCAAATACGAGGTTGTTCAGAACTATAAATGTTTCTGATTGTTATTGGTGAGTTCGTGTTCTTCATTCCCGGTATGTTTGGTCGCTGCCGGTTCAAATAGCATTACCTGAACTTCATTTTCAGCAATGGGCTTATGCTCAACGCCCTTCGGAACAACGATGAACTCACCAGAATTGAGGGTGATAGAGCTATCCCGAAATTCGATCTTTAGCACTCCTGAAATGACCCAGAATAATTCGTCCTCTTCATCATGGGTATGCCAGATAAACTCACCTTTGAGCTTAGCTAGTTTAACCTGCTGACCATTTAATTCCCCAACGATTCTGGGATTCCAGTGATCCTGGAACTGGTCTAATTTTTCCTGAATATTGACTTTTTTCATTTTATTCAATTGGTTCTATCAGCCATTGGTAGGCTTCGCTGAAGTTCTCTCTCCACAACTTCTCATTATGTTCTCCGTCTTCGACTAATTTTACAATTAAGTTTTGGGGTTCAAAACCTTTTGAAATTAGATGGTCTTGCATAGTATTCACTTCCTCGACCATGGAATCTGACTCTCTTTTCCCTGCAAGTATATAAAACTTCTGATCGTTTGTAATTTCTGAATTTTTTACTTTTTCATAGATCTGTTCACTAAACCAGAAACTGGGAGAGAAGACACCTATTTTACTGAAGACTTCAGGATATTCAAATGCGGCATAGAAGCTAATTAGTCCACCCAGCGATGAACCAAAAATTCCTGTATTTGCTTGATCTGCNAGGGTACGATAGCTTGCATCTATATGCGGTTTAAGAGTATATCTTATAAAATCAACATAATTCTTCCCATTCCCACCGCCGTATTTTTCGTTTGGATAAGGAGTAAGTTCTGAAATCCTTTTGTCCCCACCATGTTCAATGGCTACAATGATCGCTTTTTCCGAATTAGTTTCGTCCAGGAATTCATCAACATTCCATTCACCGGCATAAGCTGTAGAATCATTAAATATATTCTGTGCATCGTGCATATAAATGACAGGGTATTTCTGCTCATCCAAAGCGTAATTCGCAGGAAGATAGATCCATATCTTTTTATTGCTATTTAATTGAGGGGCATCGATCTCAAATGTTTTTACATTTTTAGAAAGTGTACTCTGGGCCATTAATAGCGTTGGGCAGAAGAAGCTTAATAAAATGATGGAAAAGAGATTTCTCAAAGAATGACGTATTAATGAATATCAAAAATACATTTTAAGATCTAATTTTCAAGATCGCAATCAAAGCAGGCAAGTTGCGAAGAACTTAGTTCGAGATCTTCAGATCCTTTTAAGGCTTNGCTTAATTTCCCCTGTTCTTGTATCTGCTGAAAGAATTGCGTAGCATATTCCTGAAGTTTTTCCCTGCGGCTCTTAAGTTTTTCGGCTATTTCTTTTTCGTTTAGCTTTCTGATTTGTTCTGGCCAGGCTTCAAACGCATTAGCTATTATTTCATCGCTCAAACTTTTCTGAAGTTCATTCGCTTGCTTTNTGAACATATCTTCCGAAGTATTGGAGANGAAATAGCGGTCGAAGGGATAAACCAGGCCGGGCATATGATCGATCTCTTTCTCAAATGGTCGAACCAGTGGCTCAACATTTTTATTTGTAATTATGGAAGGAATCAAGCCAGAAATATAAAAAAATGCATTGTCTCTATCGCCGGCAACAGGTGTTGCGACATTTCCTCGATCAGATTTCTGGATTACCCAGCCCCACTGCTCAGCGTGACGATCCCAGTCACCTATGAGTAAATCGAATAATCTTACTTTTATCAAAGCATCTTGATCAACTAAGATCTTTGCTTTGGATTCAAATTTTAATTTCTGAAGGTCTTTGGTTTCAATAATTTCTGAAACATTTTTCAGTGAAGTCCAATTGCCTTTGCTTTCGGTTTCATATTCAAGAAGGAACAGTCGGTTGCCAAATTTCTTATTAAAATCACCCAGTACTTCTTGCTTAGGGATAAAGACCATTCTGGGATGTGTATGTAGAATGTCAAGTTNCTGAGCTAACTCTGCTNCGAGGATCGCCGCGTAGGGATGTTGGGCAGATATGCCATCTACGATAATATTTTCAAGGCCAAGATCTTCTGCNATTTCAGGGATAATTTTCTCAGGATCTTTGGTGACACTACGCAAGGTATAAATGATATCATTCTTCGAGCGTAATTTTAAGGAATGCGTTTGTTTACCTCCNCCTTCTTTGATGATTTCCATGCCACCGTANANGGTATCCAGAAANACAATTGGAAATTTCACTTTTTCAGACCAGGCATTGCGGTAGTTACTTCCCTGCACTAAATTCTTCAGAAGATTTGCTTCATATAAAGTGCTTGGAGCGATTAGAACCGAATCATGGTTTCTGAAATTTGTTCTTTTAAGGTCTTTAAAATTGGAAATAGTGCAGGTCTCAAATGTTTTCTGGGTGCCGGAAACAGATAGGTAGATCAAACCAATGAGGATGATGACTACTCCCAAAAAAATAAATAAAACCTTCTTCATACTGCTTTCAGCTTAATAAAATAAAACTAAGGTTTTCAACCCGTAATATTTCAGCTAAAAGCGTTATAAAATTGGTAAATTCTATCGTTTTGATATGATATTTCCGCAGAGCTAAACCCATCAGCCCTTAAGATCTTCAGGCATGCTTAACTGCGGTATCCCGGTAAAATCTCTTCTTCAACCAGAAGGAAACCCGAACCAGTAAAATCAAGGCTGGCACTTCTACAAGCGGACCAATGACTCCTGCAAATGCCTGACCGCTATTTAAACCAAATACTGCAATGGCAACCGCGATCGCCAGTTCGAAATTATTTCCAGCTGCCGTAAAAGCAACAGAAGCATTCCGTTCGTAGCTGGCTCCAAGCAATTTACTTGCGAAAAAGCTGATCAAAAACATAAGGCAGAAATAAATAAGTAGCGGAACCGAGATGAGTAAGACATCAAATGGAATTTCAACAATTAAACTACCCTTCAGCGAAAACATCAAAACGATGGTGAAAAGTAAGGCAATTAAGGTTATAGGTGAAATTGCTGGGATAAAACTGTTTTCATACCAGGATTCCCCTTTTAGACGCACCAGAATAATTCGGCTTAAGATACCTAACACGAAGGGTATTCCAAGGTAAATTAAAACACTTTCTGCAACGCTTTCAATAGAAATATCTACAATGGCAGAATCGAATCCGAAGAAAGGNGGAAGCCAGGTAATAAAGATCCATGCATAAAAACTGTACGCGAAAACCTGGAAAATACTATTCAGCGCTACCAGGGCTGCTCCGTATTCACTACTACCTTCAGCGAGGTCATTCCATACCAACACCATTGCGATACACCTNGCAAGTCCTATTAGTATGAGTCCGATCATATATTCGGGATGGTCATGCAGAAAAGTAATAGCCAGGAAAAACATCAAAAAGGGCCCGATGATCCAGTTAAGTACCAGAGACAGCGTCAAAATTTTTACATTTTTAAATACTTTGGGCAGGAGCCTGTACTTCACTTTCGCTAGTGGAGGGTACATCATTAGGATGAGTCCAACGGCCAGCAGCCAGTTTGTAGACCCGGAACTCATTGCATTAATTTGCTCTGGAATTGCCGGGATGATGTTACCTAGGATCACACCAACAGCCATAGCAAGAAAGATCCACAGCGTTAGGTTTTTATCAAGAAAGTTTAGTTTTTTAGCCATTGGATTTCGCTTTTTTAAAGGCATATAACATTTCAGAACCTATCTGGTCACTTCGTTCCATATATTTCTCTGCCATTTCAACTGTATCATCAAAGCTCTTGGGATCTTCGTAGTTCAAGGGTATTCTGGATTCTGCACCAACTATGAACGGGCAATTCTCATCTGCATGGCTGCAGGTCATTACCGCAGCAAAGTTCTTCGTCGGGTTCTTTTCATCGTCAAATACCTTTGAATAAAAAGTATTTGAACTAGAACCAGTATCTACTTTGATTTCTGGATTCTCACCAGGTTTCTCTTCAATACCAAAACCAGTTTCACTCAAAGTTACAATGGCCTGTGGAAAGAAAGCAGTAGCTTCTGTTCCACCAGAATAGCACTTGGCTGGAATTTTAAAATAATCTGATGCCGCCATAGCCCAGGCCTGTGCGAGCTGACTTCGTCGGGAATTATGAGTACAGATAAAATTGAGTTGCAGTGTGCCTTCTGAATTGATCTTTTTAGATATAAATTCCACTAGAGGTTGAAGCACCTTCTTTCTCTCTTCGGAAATTGATAATTTTTCAAGTTCCTTGATCTTTGAACTAAGTTCTGGGTATATGTTGTTCATAGCGATTAATTAACAGCAACCTGAATTTGGAGAACATTGTTGCTCCGATACGTTTGCTAATTTTACTTTTGGTTTGGATTCTGGAATACCACAATTATCTTTTGCCAGGCAGTCGGTTTGTGTATTTAAGAGAAGGAATTTTTCTCCGTCAAAATCAAGGTGATATTTATTGATGCTTTCGCCCTGATATTCCACTTCGATTTCAACATCCTGAAGGTTAAGTTTGTCCTCAGCAATAGAAATGATTTGCATTAATTTATCAGGATGCAATTGGTGATCGTAATCATCTGCTTCCCAAAGCTGAAATGATATTTTACGCTCATTTCTTAGTACGCCACCACAATCGATAAAGTTTTTACGAATACTTCCAACTTCAGTCACGTGAAAATGAGAAGGTACAAGCTCGCCACCAGGTAGTTCAAAATATAGTCGGCTTAAGTTCTTAAGTTCTTTTTTAAATTCTGATAAAAGCATAGTCTTCAGTTTATCGTAATATTACGATGTTAATATTTAAATTTTTTTAGCAGCAATCCTTCGGTTCGGGAGTCTTTAAACCATCGAATAATACATTCAGTAATTGCTGAATTTTGTACCAGTTGGCCGTATCTATACAATAACTAACAGACACTCCTTCAATGGCCCCCTGTATAATTCCGGCATTTTTCAACTCACGTAAGTGCTGACTTATTGTAGCCTGGGCGAGACCAAGTTCGTTCACCAGATCTCCGTTAATACACCTATCAGATTTCAGAAGAAATTGAAGAATAGCAATTCTTGCAGGATGAGCCAGTACTTTGGCATAGCATGCAAGTTCATTCTGTTCTTTAGAAAATAGATCGGTCTTCGTAACTCCCATTCGATATAATTATATTGCAATATTACGATGAATAAATAACTACACCAACATTAATTGAAATCTTACCAGANATTTTGAAAAATGCTCTAAATCTTAAAATATTAGGAATACTTATATAGAAATGCTCTTAAAATTGGTTAATTATCATAAAGCCAACAAAGCCTTAACTCAGGATTAGCAGTAGATANGCGTGTTCAAATGTATTTTTGTTTAAAACTAACTACAATTACAATGAACANTTCAATCGCACCTCTTCGTTATTTAATTCCACTAGCCGGAATTTTGTTGTTCTCCTGTAATTCCAATCCACAGCTTCAGGAACCAGTAAAGGAAGAGCAATCTCAGGAATTGAGTATGAAAAATCCCGTTATCAAAAGGGAAGCGAAAATTTTCCGAAAGGAAGTGAAATACATCGTGGATTCATTAAAGTCACGTGAAACTATAGATAGTTTGCTTAGTAATTATAACGACGACGAACTGAAAACAGTTCTTGCCATTAATCGTATCGAAAAAAATAAACTACGTCCTAACCGCCCACTCGTAATTCCAGAATGTGCTGCGGAAGAATTCAACAATTATAGTCCGTTTCCNGAAGATCTNCANGANTTGCATTGNATNCCAAAGACNGTTTTGATNAANAAAAGAGTNCAGGCATTTGCGCTTTACGAAAATGGCGAATTAGTTAAATGGGGACCGGTAAGTACCGGGAAGGGTTCAACTCAAACTCCGGCAGGACTTAATTACGGGAATTATAAGGCAAAAAGAAAAGTTAGTACGGTAGATGCTTCATGGATACTTCCATATTATTTCAATTTTATGAATTTTGAGGGTGTTGGTGTGCACCAGTATGCACTTCCAGGATATCCAGCAAGTCATGGATGTGTAAGATTATACATGGATGACGCCAAATATATTTTTGATTGGGCTAGCATGTGGGAGCTGGAAAATTCAAATATTGAATCTAATGGAACACCGTTTATGGTATTTGGGGAGTATGACCATTCCGCCAACAAACCATGGTTAGACCTCAAACAAAATATGAAAGCGAATGATCTTACTCAGGATGAATTAAACACGATTAGGGAGTACGTAATTGATTACCAGGAAGATCCAAAGAACTATCATAATATTGTTTCGAAAACAAAGGATGCTGAATTAGCCGATGCATAAAACTTAGTTTTCTTAAATTAGCCGGTAAAGATCATTACTATGTATAGCAATAATTTTTACCGGTTTTTTTGTGCGCTTATATTTTCTGTTTCTGCTATTAGTTCTGCCCAGGAGGTAGAAGTTATGGTAAGAGCACAGGCCGGCGATGCAAAATTTATAGGTTCTTCTATTGGTGGAGCTAAAATCCTGATCAAGGACGCATTGACTAATGAAATTCTGGCAGAAGGTATTACAACAGGAAGCACGGGTAATACTGAGAAGATCATGAAGCAGCCTCAGGAAAGGGGTAATAGAATCACAGATGGTCAAACGGCAGGTTTTAATGCTAAGGTTCAGATAGCAGAACCAAGATTTGTAACTATAGAAGCTTACGCACCCTGGAACAAGAAGCAGGCTCGTGTAAAATCAAGTACGCAATTATGGCTGCTTCCTGGTAAAGATATCACCGGNGAAGGNATCATCCTGAAAATACCAGGCTTCGTAGTNGANATTGTCACTCCNCAAACNCACCAATCNTATTCCAGTTCAGAAATTAAATTNCAGGCAAATATTGTNATGATGTGTGGTTGTCCCATTACNAAAGGAGGTCTATGGGANGCGAACCAGTATGAAGTGAACGCGATCTTAAAAAGTGAGAATATGGATGCCAAAACCGTAAAAATGGAACAGGAGGGAGGTTCCAGTAATTTCGTGGGAAAAGCTAATTTAGAAAAAGGTTCGTACGAATTAATCATCCAGGCATTTGATCCTGTTACAGGAAATACCGGGGTAGATCGTACTAACTTTATGGTTAACTAAAACTTGCCAGTCCCAGATCTGAGATCGTTCTAAGCACGCCATGCTCATTATTATCATGACTGGTAATGAACTTGCTAGCCTCTTTAACTTCAGGATGAGCATTTTTCATAGCGTAACTATGAGCTGAGACCTTCATCATTTCGAGGTCATTCAGATAATCTCCAAATACCAAAGTTTCTTCTTCAGTAAAATTCATTTCCTTNTGAATTCCTTTTATNGCATTTCCNTTATTTGCATTTANCGCTGTGATATCTATGAATATCTTTGCAGCNATCGCAACCTTGAAACGGTCTGTATAATCGACAAAGTGTGGATAGGTATTATCTTCNACNCCATTNAAATTACAGTACGTAACTTTCAGATAGGTATCATCCACTTCCGTAAGATCTTCCACAACNTTCAAACGTTCGTAAAACTGAGAAATATGATCAATAAATTTCTTGTCACTGGTTTCTATATAAGCTGAATCTTTTCCGCAGAGCACAACGTAGGTATNTTCCAGTTTACGGCCCATCTCTATAAAATTAATNGCAGCGTTCTTTTCTATGGGATTCACATAGAGTTCTTTACCCTTAAATGATACATAAGTTCCATTCTCTGCGAAGAACATGGTGCGATGCTTAATCCTTTCAAATTTGCTTTCCAGATTATAAAACTGTCGGCCGCTGGCAATGGAAAATTGTATTCCCTTAGCACTCAATTCTTCCTCCATTNTCCAGAAGTCAGGATGAATCTCNTGCTGGTCATTTAGGAGGGTGCCATCAACGTCGGTTACTATAAACTTAATCATATCTGCAAATTTAGAAGCTGCAAAAATACTATAATCAATTTGGGCGGACTTTAATATTATATTAATTCTAAAGAGTTTCAGAATCAAATATTTAGAATATTTTATTTAAAATAGTTCTAAATAAGGTTTTTAAATTCGGAATGACGTAGTATGTTTGTGTCACTATTTATATCAAGTCTAAATAAAATTAAACAGATGAATCATAAATTACTACTACTTTTTATCTTTTTCGGTTATAACGCATTAGCTCAGAATTCTGGAAATATCAAGGGAAAGGTTACTAATTTAAAAGGGGAGGCGATTTCTCCAGCGAATGTAGATGTCGAGGGTACAGGAATGGGAACAGAAACAAATCGAGAAGGTGCTTATATAATCGAAGGCGTTCCTGATGGTAATTATCTTCTAAGAGTGTCTTATGTTGGATATGAGCCAAAAGAAATCGCAATTACAATTCAGCCGGGCAAAACGACCAGTCTTCCNAATATTGTATTGAGATCTAGTGAAGAACAGCTGGAGGAAGTAATAATCCAGGGAAATGGGAANTCGAATAAATATGATCGTGNTAAAAGCGCATACGTTTCAAAATTACCATTNAAGAATATTGAGAATCCNCAGGTTTATGACAATATAACNGCAGAATTACTTGAGNANCAAATCGTTACAAATTTTGATGATGCTTTAAAAAATAGTTCGGGAATAACCAAATTATGGGAATCTACAGGTAGAGGTGGAGATGGCGCAGGGTATTATTCACTTAGAGGTTTTCCTGTACAGCCAACTATGGTTAATGGCTTGCCAGCTCTTACCAATGGCAGTCCGGATCCCGCAAATATTGAAAACATCGAAGTGATAAAAGGGCCTTCCGGGACTTTGTACGGGAGCAGTCTTATTTCCTACGGAGGCTTGATCAATATCACCACAAAAAGGCCATATGATTATTTCGGCGGAAATATTAATTATACGCTCGGTAGCTATGGACTCAACCGAGTGGCAGCAGATGTAAATACACCATTAGATGAAGATGGAGATGTAGCTCTACGAATTAACACTGCATATCATACTCAAAATTCTTTTCAGGATGCCGGGTTTTCAAAATCTTTTTTCTTCGCGCCATCTTTAAGTTACCAAGTAAACGACAGACTATCTTTTTTAATCAATACTGAATTTTATAGTGGCGAGTCAACTAATCCTACCATGCTTTTTGTAGATAGGGGAGCACCTTTGACAGTAACTAATATTGAAGAATTAGGTTATAACTCGAATAGGTCTTACACCAGTAACGATCTAACGCTAAAAAATCCTACTTATAGTCTACAGGGTCAGATGAATTATATATTGTCAGAGAACTGGACTTCTCAAACTGCTATTTCTCGTGGAAGTTCAAAGTCTGAAGGTTATTATTCATATCTCTACGAAACCACCAGATTTTACGAAGGTTTGGATGAAGGAGTAGTGTTTACGCGGTATATGAATAATCAGAATTCCACAACTCTGACTACAGACTTTCAGCAGAATTTTATTGGTGATTTTGAGATCTTCGGAATGAGAAACAGAATGGTAGCGGGCTTGGACTATTTTCAACGCGAAACCATAGATAATGGAACCGGTTATGTGGGCAACGGAAATATTTATATTGGAAATGCGAGTCTTCAGAATGTGAACGAGAGCGTTTTTGGTATTACTGAGCAAGCGAATTATATCACAAGTGGAGATAGTGGTATTCTTTCTACAGCGGCAGTTGACGGTCTATTGGTCAATACAAATCGAAATAATAATATTGTAAAGGAGGATATCTATAGTGCTTATGTGTCGAATGTACTAAATATTACTCCGGCTTTATCTGCCATGGCTAGTTTACGAATAGACCAGTTTGAAAACGACAGTAATAGCCAAACGGCGCTTTCACCAAAATTCGGAGTGGTTTATCAGCCAATTATAGACCGGGTCTCCATATTTGCCAATTATATGGATGGTTTTACTAACGTAGCACCTTCAGAAGTTATTAATCAGGATACAGGTGAAACAAACAGAATAACTTTTGATCCTGAACATGCCACTCAATTCGAAATTGGAACCAAGCTNAACCTTTTCAACGATAAACTTTTTGCAACCCTGAGTTACTATGATATTCAGGTTGAAAACATTGTANTAGGNAATGGTATTAATGTAAATCAGGATGGAACTCAATATAGTCGTGGTTTTGAAGCCAGAATAACTGCAAGTCCAGTAGATGGGCTAAACCTTATAGCGGGCTTTAGTCATAACGATAGTGAAGTCACTGAAGCTTCAGAAAATGATGATTTCCTCGGAAGAAGACCGGAATCTGCCGGACCTGAGACTCTGGCTAACCTTTGGGCAAGTTATAGATTTACTTCCGGTATAACTGAAGGATTTGGTTTTGGATTAGGAGGTAACTACGCCAGTGATAACAAGATTTTTAATCGTAATACTGCGGGAATATTTACGCTTCCATCTTATACAGTAATAAATGCAGTTGTTTTCTACGACGTGGATAAATTTTCAATTAACCTGAAATTAAATAATCTAACGAATGAAGATTATTTTAATGGGTGGTCTACTATAAATCCGCAGGCACCTAGAAATTTCGCCGCAGCACTTACTTACAGATTTTAGAATTGATTTAGCCCGAGATCGTCAATGTGGCGATCTCCTTTTTTGGAACATTATGAAGAAAAAACAAAGAAAAAATACACTTAGGAAATGGGCTGGCAGGATNCATCTCTGGTTGGGTCTNTTAACNGGNATNATTGTATTTATAGTNGCNATNACCGGATGTATCTATGTATTNNATGANGAAATTAANGATNCNATCTACGACTACCGCTTTGTAGAACAGCAGCAGAGTGGATATTTGCCACCTTCAGAAATTAAAGAGATCGTACAGTCGAAATATCCCGGNACTACAGATGATTTTGTNCTCTATGCCGGNCAGGACAGGCCAGTTGCGGTGTACGGAGTATATGNAGAAACCCCATATTACTATTACTTAAATCCATATACTGGTGAATGGTTATATTCTCAGGATTTTACGAAGGATTTTTTCGAGATCGTAAAAGCATTGCACATGTATCTTTTGTTACCTGAAGAAATTGGCCGACAGGTGGTAGGTATTTCAACTTTGATATTTATTCTGATGATGATCACAGGAGTTATACTTTGGTGGCCAAAGAAGCTTAAGAATTTAAGAAAGAGTCTGAAAATAAAATGGAATGCTCGTTGGAGAAGAGTGAATTACGACCTGCATAATATCAGCGGATTCTATCTTCATATTCTTGCTATTGTGGTAGCGATTACTGGTTTATACTTTTCCTATGATTGGGTGAAAGATGGACTTTATTTTGTGGGAAATCTCGGGGAAGATGTAGAAAGCGATCATCATATCGAAAATATCGTTCAGAAACCGCGAATTTTAGAGGAGCCTATAGATATAGCTTTTGTTGAAACTCAAGAGAAAGCGCCTGGACATGAAATGTATTTTGTGTGGACAGAGGGTGATCATCATCCCGTAGTTACTGGTGCCTATACCGAGTCCCTGGACTACGACCATCAATCTAACTATTATTTCCATCCACAAACTGCCGAATTACTTCAGGAACAGCCATATGAATCTAAAAGTACTGGTTTAAAGCTACAGGAAATGAGTTATGGTATTCATACAGGTCAGTATTTTGGAATAACCGGGAAGATCATCGCTTTTATCCTGAGCATTTTTGTCGCAAGCTTACCTGTTACAGGATTTATAGTGTGGTGGGGAAGAAAAAACCGGGTGAAGCATCTCACCCGGTGATATTTTTAAAATAAGAGTGCATCTACAATCGCTCCTACAATTGCGATAAGGATCGCTAACCATAAGCTTGGTAGAAAACCTTCAGTTTTGAAATCTGAAGTTAATTTGTCTGCTATTTCTATTACGATTGCATAGGCGACCACACGGGTTATAAAGCCCAGTCCAAGGAAGTAGAAAATTCCGAGAGTAGCAATATTCAATACGGCAGTAAGTAGCCAGCTCAATAGAAAACTTAATACTCCAATAATCAATGCAACGATTAGTGCAGATTTAAACCCATTAAGATGAACCTTACTTAGGAATTTCGCAGCGATGAGCAGGACAACTGCATCCAGCACGATATGGATGATCCATTGTAACATAGTTTTGGTTTTATAGTTAGTTACTACGAATATACTTAAAAAAGCTTCAGNTNAATCTACAGAAGAATCGAGCCTGTATTCCATCGTACTTGGTTCTTTATTGGTCAAGACCTCCCAGAGAGCCTTGACATTTGCAAGTTTTTCTCTTTGCTTCAGCCTGTATTCGGTTTGGTAAGCACGTTGATCTGCCGTAAAACCAAAGTAATTGAATCCCAACTGACCCGAAATGAAAAGAGCCCTGGGTAAATGGAATTTCTGGGTAACCACAGTAGCATTCTCTACATTAAAAAGTTTTCCCGCCCTGTACATGCTGTCATAAGTATCCAATCCTGCGTGATCTGAAGTGATCTGGTTTTGAGGAATACCTCTTTCTCTGAGGTAAGCGACCATGGCNGCGATCTCATTATAATCTTCGGTTCGATGNTCNCCNGTNACNTGGAAATTTTTNACCTTNTTACTNCGATATAATTTAATAGCNGTATCTACGCGNTCNTNTAANATTGGAGATANTTTACCATCAGAATGNACACTTGCACCCANNATAATTACTGTNTCNCGNGGNGGTATTTTNGAAATATCAGAATAAATGTCTTCCGAAGTGTGTCTCAAGAAAATGGCTTCAATACCAAGGATGGTAAAAATGATAAGCACAATTCCAATGACAGAGAATAAGATGAATTTTTTAAGTTTTTTCATTTCTCTGGATGAATATAGGGTCGAAGATAGCCATAAATAATTGGATGTATCAGATTAATCGATAGCTAACGTAAATGTTCTTTTCATCATTGTGTACCTTTGTATTTNAAGATCATAATTATGAGTAATCTAAAAGCGCTGAACTGGCGTTATNCCACTAAAAAGTTTGATGATTCCAGAATTCTTTCNGAAGAAAAACTGGAGATCCTTAAGCATGCATTTAATCTCACTGCCACTTCCTATGGATTACAACCATTAAAAATGCTNGTAATTAGCAATAAAGANACTCAACAGCAGCTTACAGAATTNTCNATGAANCAGCAGCANGTAAGTACCGCTTCTCATGTACTGGTGATCTGTACTGAAAANAANGTNGATGAAAAGTTTATATCNGGATACTTTCAACGTGTCAAGAATTTAAGAGACACTCCAGATGAGGTTTTACAGCCTTTTCACAATTTTCTGGTAGATGATTTTAAGAATAAGGCGATAGAAGAAATTGAAGCCTGGGCGCGTAATCAGGCATACCTGGCTTTAGGAACACTATTNACCGTATGNGCTACTGAANAAATAGACGCCTGTCCCATGGAAGGTTTTGAGCCTGCAAAATATGACGATTTCCTAAAACTTGGCGATAGAAACCTGCAGTCGGTACTTGTGCTTCCTGTTGGATATCGTGCTAAGGATGATTTCTTTTCAGAATTAAAAAAGGTGCGTCGCCCATTGGACGAAGTGATCATCGAAATGGATTAATACTCTACGTATTCTTTGATCTCCAGACCATAACCAATCATTCCAACTCTTTTAGTCTGCTGGGAATTGGACAACAACCTGATCTTATGAATCTCAAGGTCATGTAGGATCTGAGCTCCAATTCCAAAATCCTTATTGTCCATTTTCACTGGAGGCGCTTTAATTTCTCCTTGTTTCTGACTTTCTTTTAATTCTGTTATTCGAGATAAAAGGTTTGGAGATGGGTTAGCCGGATTGATAAAAACGATGGCTCCACGACCTTCATCATTGATCGCCTTAAACATTCCATCCAGTTTTTTATCTGCATTATTGGTCAGAGTTCCAAGGATATCATTGTTAACCATGGTAGAATTCACTCGCACAAGAATGTCTTCATCGGTTTTCCATGAACCCTTGGTAAGTGCTATATGAACCTGTGAATTGGTNGTTTGCTTGTAAGCGCGAAGCCTGAATTTACCAAATCTTGTATNAAGTTCAAAATCTTCCTTTTTCTCAATTAGACTGTCATGCTGCATTCTATAAGCGACAAGATCTTCAATAGAAACGATCTTCAGATCGAACTTTTTAGCGACTTCCAGCAGCTGAGGTAAACGCGCCATGGTTCCATCCTCATTCATGATTTCCACGATGACTCCGGCAGGTTCGAAACCAGCAAGTCTTGCAAAGTCGATCGCTGCTTCTGTATGACCTGTTCTACGTAAAACTCCACCTTCTTTGGCTTTCAGCGGAAAAATATGTCCTGGTCTATTAAGATCCTGAGGTTTTGTTTCGGGATCTATCAGGCTTTTGATGGTTTGAGCTCTGTCTGAAGCTGAAATACCCGTAGTAACACCTTTTCCTCTCAGGTCAACCGAAATTGTAAAAGCGGTTTCCATTGGATCGGTATTGTTACCAACCATCATTTCCAGTTTNAGATCATTACATTTTNGCTCGGTNAAAGGAGCGCAAATGAGTCCGCGGCCATGAGTAGCCATGAAATTGATCATTTCTGGAGTAACCATTTCTGCAGCGGCAAGAAAATCACCTTCATTTTCACGGTCAATATCATCGACTACAATGATCACCTTTCCGGCGCGAATATCATCAATAGCTTCCTGAATGGTATCTAGTTTGACCTGATACTGGTTATTTTCTACCTCTGCCATAGTTCCAATTTTATGGCTGCAAAGATATTTATTATGATTTACTTTTGTTCCGAATCGCTCCGGCTTTTTTGAAGAGTTTTTTTATGGGATNTGTAAGGCTGTCAAAGACAAGTAATCCTTGATCTGTCGTTGCTCTGTAAGTAAGAAAAACACCAAGTGGAAGCATGATCCAGGTAGGCAGCCATGTAGCCACAAACGCAGGAACACTTCCATTTTCTGCTGAATTCTTCGTGAAGATCCCAATAAAGTGATAGGTAAGAAACAGTAGGATCGCAACCACGATAGGTAAACCAATTCCACCTTTCCTGATAATAGCCCCAAGTGGAGCGCCTACAAAGAACAGTACGATACAGGCAATTCCAAGAGCATATTTTTCATGTAAAGCNATTTCGAATTTATTGATCTGCTTTATATTGTTTTTAAACTCTTGCTTCTGCATTCCAAGATGGGCAATAGCGCTGTTCACAGTTCCCAAAGCCAGGTTAGATATTTGTGCTGCGTCGTAAGTATTGTAATGGGTTAGAATACTTTCATCTGTAGAAACGATGGTATCTTTGGGTTTTAAATTATTCTGAACGTTCACGATCCCGGAGCGGTCGTACATATTAGATTTAAGACTAGCCAATTTGGTGTTGTAATTCACTGAAAATGAATCTATACTTTCGCTCAATTCTGAAATCTTCAACATTCCGTAGGTGGAATTATAGTTTTGATCCTCCAGATCCACATTATTAAAATTCGAGAGATCAATATTNATGATATATTCATCAAAATATGTCTTTGTAAATGGTTTTCTTTTCCTCTTTTGATAGTCTGAAGGTGTTACTTCNTCATAGTAGTTNCCTTCCTTCAGAATAAGTGAGAGTANATCAGAATTAGTACTTCCAACCAGTTCNCCNTCCCTNGCTTTGATCACCGTAGTATTGCCACCATTTTTCTCCTTCTGATGAATAATCACATCGGTAAGAAACTGATCATTCTCACCACTTTTTTCTTCTACCTTAATATTAAAGGTTCCAATGTCATTAAAGATTCCTTCAGAAATAGCCATGGCCGGCTTTAACTGGGCAATATTCTTCCGAAGATTGATAGATTTAAACTCTGCTGCGGGAATGACATTATTGGCGAAAAAGAAAGCTGTAAGACTTACCAAAACTATAAAAACAGTAAGGCTACGCATTGCACGACCCAGGGAAATACCTGAAGACTTCATGGCAGCAAATTCATAATTTTCAGCAAAAGAACCGAAAGTCATGATGGAAGTAAGCAGGATNGTAAGNGGTAATACTAGAGGCACCAGCTTNGGGGAGAAGTAAAGTAAAAATTTCAGGATTACTTCTGTATCCAAATCTTTACCAGCAAGTTCACCTATGTACAGCCATATCGTTTGGAGTACAAAGATGAACATCAGTATTATAAAGACCGAGAAAAATGTTTTTAAAAAGCTGGTAAGTATGTACCGGTCGAGTATCTTCAATTTAGTCTAATCTATTGATATAAAAGTCGCTGTATCTAGCTTCGTTAAAGGTAAATAGATTTTTTGCAAGTGGTTGATCTGTCTTGAAACTTTTCACAGTGATCGTCACTTTAGTCCCATTCTCCTGGGTCTGGATCATATTGTAAATATGCTTGGTTTGAGTATCGATCCCAAGAAGAATATTCTTGATCTCAGCTTTGCTATCCTTTGGTGTAAGTTTAACATACTGAATCTCTCTTCCTTTCACATTCTGAGTGATATCCATTTTGTAGTTATACCCATTTTGATAAAATGTGAACATTTTCGAAGGNGTGATACTGTTGCTATCTTCCTCAACATAATTGGAAATGTTGATCTCCTCGTCTTCCGGAATGATCGTATAGATCTTTTTCCCGTCAAACATCTGCGTGGTCCCCATTAAATTCAACAGGTATTTATCCCCGTCAATACTAACATCTCCGCGAGTTTCCTGGCTCACATTCTCAGCTTCGTTTTCAAGTGAATACTTGAATTCTATGACCATATTGTCATAATTCTTGACTTTTGCTGAAACTTCATTTAGTAATTTCTGAGCTTTTGATGCTTCCTGCGCCTGTACTCCAAAACTGAGTATAGCTGCCAAAATAAATACTAATCTTTTCATNCTAATTTTTTTAGTCTGGTTTTTCATTTAATAGTTGATCGAGCGCTACCATATCTGTAATTAAAACCTGTCTTGCCTTACTTCCTTCAAACGGACCAACGATGCCAGCGGCTTCCAGTTGATCTATTATTCTACCTGCACGGTTATAACCAAGTTTTAATTTACGCTGAAGCAAAGAAGCCGAGCCCTGCTGGGCGGTTACGATCACTTCGGCAGCCTCACGAAACAGCTTGTCTCGCTCGCTCACATCTATATCAAGTCCTGTGCCACTTTCCTCGCTTTCATAGGCCGGAAGCAGGTGAGCTTCAGGATAAGCTTTTTGAGAACCAATGAATTCGGTGATCTTGTCAACCTCTGGAGTGTCCACGAATGCACATTGCAGTCTTTTAAGTTCATTCCCCTGTGTAAATAACATATCACCACGACCAATTAATTGGTCTGCTCCCTGGCTATCTAAAATAGTTCGGGAATCGATCTTGGACGTTACTCTAAAAGCAACTCTGGCAGGGAAGTTTGCTTTAATGATACCGGTAATTACGTTCACCGAAGGTCTTTGTGTTGCGATGATCAAATGTATTCCAATGGCACGTGCAAGCTGAGCCAGCCTGGCAATTGGCGTTTCCACTTCCTTCCCGGCGGTCATGATCAAATCTGCAAATTCATCTACTACCAAAACGATATATGGCAGGAATTTATGTCCGTCGTTTGGATTTAATTTTCTCGCCTTGAACTTCGTATTGTATTCCTTCAAGTTACGGCACATGGCATCCTTTAAAAGATTGTATCGATCATCCATTTCGATACACAAAGAATTCAGGGTGTTGATCACCTTTGTATTATCGGTGATGATCGCTTCACCATCATCCGGTAATTTTGCCAAATAGTGGCGCTCTATTTTGTTGAATAAGGTAAGCTCCACTTTTTTAGGATCCACGAGTACAAATTTTACTTCTGCCGGATGCTTTGAATAAAGTAGGGAAGTAAGAATTGCATTTAAACCAACAGATTTACCCTGTCCGGTAGCACCAGCCATCAGCATATGCGGCATTTTCGCCAGGTCAACTACNAANGTTTCGTTNCTTATCGTTTTTCCCAAAGCAAGCGGTAACTCCATTTCTGCCTTNTGAAATTTAGGCGAAGCGATCACCGAGCGCATGGAAACTATGCTGGCATTTTTATTTGGTACCTCAATACCAATGGTACCTTTACCTGGAATTGGAGCAATGATCCTGATACCAAGTGCAGAAAGCGAAAGAGCAATATCATCCTCAAGATTCTTGATCTTGGAAATACGAATCCCGGCTTCAGGGACGATCTCATANAAAGTTACTGTTGGACCAACGGTTGCTTTGATCTGCGCAATTTCNATTTTATAGTTCTTTAGCGTATCGACAATACGGTTCTTGTTTTCCTCCAGTTCTTCCTGGTTGATGGTGATAGTGCCGCCATAATCCTTAAGTAATTCGATCGTTGGGAATTTATAATTCTTCAGCTCAAGCGTTGGGTCAAATTCACCAAAATCTTTTACCAGTTTCTGACTCAGGTTATCTTCTTCCTCTTCTTCAGGAGCAGCTTCAACTTCCATGGCCACATTATCCTCTTCCACCGGAGTTTTTACTTCCATCTTCGGAATAGCTTCCGGGCTTGTTTTCTTCTCAGGTTTCTTTTCTGGTTTACTGCTTAGGTCAACTTCTGCAGGTTTTTCTTCATCTTTTGGTATGACTACCTCTTTTTTCCATTCGAGTTCTTCATCAGTTTCTGAAACATTTGCCTGATGCTTTTGCATCGCAGTCTGAAGTTCCTGCTTTCCTGTATTAAGGTAAGATCCAACCAATTCCGGAGTAATCTTTAGTCGTATTGCGAGGTAAGCAATTAGAAGAAATAGCATTAATAGGATGCTTCCGAAGAAACCCAGATAATCCTGTAAAAAATCATTGGTTTCATATCCGATTCTACCTCCCAGAAGTGCATTTTTTTCAGCAAAATAACCAAGAACTACGGAGATCCAGACCATCACGAGTATTCCCCAGAACCAGTATTTTCTCAAATTGGAGATTTTAAATCCTAAGAATAAATAGATGCCGCTTAGCAGTATTAAAAATGCGATGGAGAAAGAGGCGAGTCCGAAGCCTTTGTAGACAAAAAAGTCACTTACAGATGCACCAAATTTACTCAACCAGTTCCTGGCCTCCACGTCACGATTCCCCAGTTCCTGAAGTACACTCTGATCTGCCTGCCAGTTAAAAAGAAAGGANATAAAGGCAACTATAAGTCCCAGACCAAATAGCATAAGAAAACTTCCAAGCACTACTTTTTGCTGCCTGTTGAGGCTTAAAGATAGTTTACTGGTTTTTTTAGTGGTTTTCCTGGTCTTAGGTTTCTTTTTGGCCATAGGTAGGTTGACGAATTTCGGCAAAAATACAAATTAGCCTTATCCAAATTAAGGAAAAAAAACTTCATTTTTCAAAGTTGCCCCGATTACTAGTCGTAAACGACTGGTTTTACTATTTATTCTTTAAGTAGGGTAGGAGTGCTGCTATAAATTTATCGAAAGCTTCTATATGTGGTAAGTGTCCGGTATCTGNAATTTCCACCAATTTCGCTTTCGGGATTTTTTGCGGTTATTTCCCCGAGCTGATANTATAATTCCATACTTGCTTCCCAGGTTTTTATCTAAGGCTGTTCGATCTTCGGTTCATATGATTAATAATGTTGGCATTTGTAGATCCTTAAATTCATACACCACAGGTTGGGTAAGAATCATTTCATAGGCTTTCCGAATCCTGCCTGGTCTGGAACCAGCACATTAAATCCTGATTTTTGAAGAGTATCTATGGTAGTCAGCCAGTATGCGCCGTTGAAATTCTTGCTATGTAATAAGGTCACAGTTTCACCAATATGATTCTCCGTCTCTATCTGCATATTGGCGATTGTAAAGGTGCTTTTCTGAAAATGAAGCTTAAGAAAATCTACGTCACAAGAATATTCGTAATTCTCCAAATCTATGTCCAGTTCCTATAATTCCTGAGTTGTAAAAATCAAAAAGGTACACAGGCAGAGACTATATAACAGACACTGCCTCCTAATAGTAAGAANTTAAGTGGTTANATATGGAATATAAATAAATCCGGCGATGACGATTGCAATGATTGCAGCGATAAAAACAGCACCTGCAGCAATGTCTTTAATATGTCCAATCTTATTATGAAAGTCGGGATGTACAAAGTCTGCCATTGCTTCTATGGCTGAATTCAATCCTTCTGCAGACATGACCATTCCGATTGCTACAAATTGAAACATCCATTCTGTTCTGGTAATATCAAAATACCATCCCNCGATGCAGACCAGAATTGAAATGACAAACTGCACCTGAATGCTGGCTTCGTGGCGAAGCAGCAGTAGTGCACCTTTTAAGGCGTATCCTCCTCCTCTGATTCTCTTTCCGAGGAAAGTGTTTTTCATTATAACAGGGTTTTCAGCGCAGCAAGATAGTCTGGTTCATCCTCAATTTTAGGTACTTGCTGGGAATGTATCACTTTAGCATCTTCATCAAGAACAACCACTGCACGAGATAGCAAACCTTCAAAAGGTCCGTCAAGAATTTCAACACCATAATCTTTACCGAAGTTTCTATCACGAAAATCAGATAAGTTAACGACCTGGTTCAATTCTTCATCACTTACAAATCTTTGTTGAGCAAAAGGTAAATCCCTGGAAATACAAAGTATCACCGTATCCTTTAATTCTGATGCTCTTTTATTAAAATTACGAACAGAAGTCGCACAAACTCCTGTATCTATACTTGGGAAGATATTAAGAATAACTCTCTTTCCTTTATAATCATCGAGGGTTCCAGTCGAAAGATCAGATTTAATTAACTCAAAATGAGGAGCTTTCTCGTCAAGTGCTGGAAGCGAGCCGTACGTAGTTACCGATTCTCCACCAAGTTCAATCTTTGCCATTTGTATACATATATTAGATTGCTAAATTTATAGGATTGTGTTTCGGTTATTACTAAAATTATCATAAAACAACTAAGGCTGTTTCACAATGAAACAGCCTTAGTTATCTGATTTATCAAAAAAAATTATTTGTCTATAGACCCTAGAACTTTTTTGACAAAATTATTAGCCGCATCCCTCTCAGGAGTACCGTCTTCTATCATTTTATGCACTTCTACAGCACCACAAAGATTTGTAAGTAATTCACCAATCACGTCCATTTCTTCTTCAGAAACTGAACGGTGCTCAGTAAAACTTTCAAGAACATCAATAGTACTTTCAAGTTTGTTAACTTCGTTGTTTCGCTGTAAATGCTTAATTACTGGTAACTTCATCTACTAAGCTTTTTAATTGGTCAAACTTGTTAGTTTGAACCTGATTCTTAAAACTTCCANTTTTAAAGGTTGCAAACGTTGGAAGGTTATCAACTTTCGCCAGTTTTCTTGATTCCGGATACTTTTCAGCATCTACAAGAATAAACTGCGCATTTTCATGCTCTGCAGATAACTTTTTGAATTTTGGCTTCATTAGACGACAGTTTCCACACCATCCCGCCATGTACTGTACAACCACAGTATCATTATCGTTTACAATCTCGCTTAAGTTATCCTGATCTAATTCCTTAATCATAGCAATTTTTTTAATGTTAATAATTCAGGGACACTTCTTAGTTAAGGCTTAAGTATGAAGCAACGCCTTCGCGGTCTGCATTCATTCCTTCTTTACCTTCTTCCCAGTTCGCTGGACAAACCTCACCTTTTTCCTGTACGTGCGTATACGCATCGATCAATCTTAGGAATTCGTTTACGTTTCTTCCAAGTGGCATATGGTTCACACCTTCATGGAAAATTGTTCCTTCTTCATCAATAAGGTAAGTAGCTCTATAAGTTACGTTATCACCTTCAAGAGTTACAGCTCCTGTTTCATCATCNTAAGTTTCNCTCATGATNTCAAGNATATCAAGTCTTGAACTTAGGTTACGGTTGCTNTCTGCAAGAATTGGGTANGTTACACCTTCAATTCCACCATTATCCTTAGGAGTGTTCAACCAGGCGAAGTGAACTTCAGGAGTATCACAAGATGCTCCAACTACCATTACATTTCTCTTTTCGAACTCAGCCATTGCATTTTGAAATGCATGTAGCTCTGTAGGACATACGAACGTAAAGTCTTTAGGGTACCAGAATAAAAGAACTTTCTTGTTATTCTTCTGAGCTTCTTCCAAAATGTTTAATTTGAAAGTATCACCCATTTCGTTCATTGCGTCTACACTAAGATTTGGAAATTTTTTTCCTACTAAAGCCATATAATTATATTTTTTAAAATTAAAATGTTCTTTTTCTACGCTGCAAAAGTATCATCTTCACTGCGTTTTCAAGACATTTCAAATTTTATGATTTTATCACACAATAGAGCTTGTCTATGCATTGTAAAATCAACGATAGCGGGACTCTATAATCATCAAATACTCAGAAATTTAGCAGTTATTCTAAGGTTTTGACAACGATTATTTGGTAGAGATTTTTCTAATTTTTAGTCCGATGGCAGCAAAAAGAAGTGTCATAAATGGACTCAAATAATTGAAGAAAGCGTAACCAGCATAGGAAAGTACAGGAACACCCAGAACTCCACTATGATAAGCTCCACAAGTATTCCATGGAATAAGTACAGAAGTCACTGTTCCTGAATCCTCAAGACTACGGCTAAGGTTTTCTGGTGCAAGACCTTTGTCCTTGTAAGCTTTTGCAAACATTTTTCCCGGTACTACAATAGCCAGGTATTGGTCTGAAGCGGTTACGTTCAAAGCAAGACAACTAAATACGGTACTTGCAAACAANCCAAAGGTGGTATGGAAAAGATTTAGAAGAGCTTTGCTAATTCTGGATAGGGCCCCAATTGCTTCCATAATTCCNCCAAATACCATGGCGCAAATGATNANCCAGATAGTTCCTAGCATTCCCTGCATTCCGCTGGAAGCAAACAGGTCATTAAGAGTTTCAGAATCGGTTTCTACAGCAGTGTCTACCGTAATGGCATTCATGAGTCCTTTATATCCACTAATAAAATTAAGTTCATTCATTCCACTTACGGCCAGTACAATATCTGGTTGTACAATAAGAGCGGCAACCGCTCCGGCAAGAGTTCCAACCAGCAATGCTATAAGCGGGGATGTTTTTTTAACGATCAGAAATATTACAATCACTGGTACAATGAATAACCATGGCGTGATGGTAAAGCTTTTTTCAATGGAAGCCAATATTGCCGAAGTGTCTGTAGTTCCACTTGTATNCAGNTTAAGTCCAATAATTATAAAAGCGATAAGGGTAATTGTGATNGTAGGCACTGTGGTTAATGCCATGTATTTTATNTGNGTAAATAGATCTGTTCCCGCCATGGCCGGAGCAAGATTCGTAGTATCACTTAAAGGAGACATTTTATCCCCAAAATAGGCTCCGGAAAGAATAGCACCTGCCGTCATACCTAACCCAATGCCCAGCGCATCAGCAATCCCGATCAAGGCAATACCAACGGTAGCTGAAGTTGTCCAGCTACTTCCAGTAGCAACAGAGATCACAGAACATATAACCACACAGGCAGCCAGAAAAATCGTAGGATTTAGAATTAATAGTCCGTAATAGATCATGGTAGGAATAATTCCGCTTATAAGCCAGGTTCCTGCGAGAGCTCCNACCATTAAAAGTATAAGNATCGCTCCGGAAGTGCTTTGNATATTGCCGGCAACTTCATCGACCATGGTATCAAACTTTACCTTGTTGAAGTAACCAACGATCGCTGCAACAGCTCCTCCAAGTAATAGAATGAATTGATTAGAACCTCCAAGAGCATCATCGCCAAAAACGAAAACATTGAAAGCTAGCATAGCAACAAGAATAAGTACTGGAATTAATGCTTCCCAGATACTTAATTCCTTATTCTCAATTACAGGTTCATTTTGAGGATTTGCAGCAGAGTTTTCCATTCAGGAGATTCTATTTTTAAGGNATAAATAAAGCCTTAGGGTATTCTGAAAATCGTCAGATNTACCTTAAGGCTTGAAAATTTATAACCGGTCGTTAATGTTGTTCATATTTTTATGAACGTAATTTTACGACATTCGGCTTAATCCTGCAAAATTTTAGACCATTTCAGCACTTAGAATGCCTACTTCTTCCATNCAATCTTTCATCATTTCGTAAGTTCTTGCGATATCGTTATCCAACCCTATGGAAAATCGAATTAAACCGTCACTTAATCCCATTTCTTTCTGCTCTTCTTCAGGAATTTCCGAAGAGGTTGAAGTTCCAGGTGCGCTAAACAGGGTTTTGTAAAATCCTAAACTTACAGCCAGGTATCCGAGATTTCTTTNCTGCATAAGTTCCATTAATTCATTCGCTTTATCCAAAGAACCAACATCGAGGGTCAACATCCCGCCAAAACCATAAGATTCGTTCATCATAGTTTTGAAAGTTTCATGTCCTGGATGGGATTCCAATCCCGGATACACGGTTTTTAACCCATCTTCCTGGAATTTATGAGCCAGGAACATTGCATTGTGGCTATGTTGCTTCATGCGAATATGCAGGGTTCGTAAATTTTTCAGAATAGAAGCAGCACGCATACTATCCATAGTTGGACCCAGTAGCATAGCAGCGCCATCATTCACATTTCTAAGGTCATTTATAAATTCCGTAGTACCACAAACGACTCCGCCAACAGTATCACTGCTACCGTTGATAAATTTGGTTAAACTATGAATTACTACATATGCACCAAGTTTCATCGGACTAATAGAAAGTGGTGAAAATGTATTGTCTACTACCAGTTTGGTATGAGAAGCTTTGCTAATTTTAGCCAGGGCTTCAAGATCTGCGATCTCCAATAAAGGATTGCTCACACTCTCGCAGTAGATCACTTTTGTATTCTTCTGAAGGGCATTGTGCACCAATTCAGGTTTTGTGATATCTACAAATGTGGTTTCAATCCCAAACTTGGGAGCGAAATTCTTCAGAAATGCATAAGTGCCGCCATAAACGGTTCTGCTACAAACAATATGGTCACCGGCATTGCAAAGCTGCAGAAAAACCGATGTGATCG
>FUFK010063072.1_pt1 | contig 43399 bp, 48 predicted proteins | sample 1021851 | NCBI WGS metagenome assembly FUFK01 (sample SAMEA51879418, study PRJEB19060) | metagenome
AAACAGTTTTCTAAGCAACCGACTAAAATCGCAAGCAAAACTAGAAAATATAGAAAGACCAGAGCATGAATGCTATCAAGTTTGAAAAANAAATGGACCGTGATGGTGACGGTATAATCACTGCCGAAGAGGTGCAGGTTGCTGACCTGCACGAAAAAAACACGATACAAAGTAGGATTACCATCGCTAGTTTTGTAGTCATGGTTCTACTAACTTGTGTGTTGTTATCAGGGTTAATTCCGGACAGTAGGATTACAGCCTTGTCCGGGTTGATATCAACCCTGTTTGTGGCGCTGGCTGGTATTATTGGTGCCTACTACGGTATGCAAGCATGGATGTCCAGAAAGTAACCAAGACATCTGACCGTGGCATCGATCTGATAAAAAATTTCGAGGGCTTCCGGGCAAAAAGTTACCAATGCAGCGCCTCGGTGTGGACCATAGGGTGGGGTAGTACACGCCTAGCTGATGGTAGTAGGGTTACTCAAAATACCCCTGAGATGTCCGAGGATGAGGCAGAACGCCTGTTAAGGCAACAACTGGTATCATATGAGCGTGCAGTGCTAACGCTCGTGCCTTGTAGTCATTTAACGCAAAACCAGTTCGACAGTCTGGTCAGTTTCGCATATAATCTGGGCAGCGGGTCTCTCCGTGCAAGTACACTTCGTAAAAAAGTTCTCCGGGGTGACCCTACGGCAGCTGATGAATTTCCACGGTGGTCTTATGCCAGTGGTAAATTTATCCGTGGTTTACATCGTAGACGCATGGCAGAAAGAAAATTATTTTTGTCTAGTTAGTGCTTGCAATCTACTCCGGAAGTTGTTATAAATAAGAATAACTTGAAACGGAGAACTGAGATGACTTGCACGAAACATAACATTCCAGATAACAATCAAGACGGACTCGACATTAAATCATGCGTGAAGTGTGAGGGTAAGGGTTTTACGAGATTTTCTCTTTTTGCAAGGGCTGGAGTAGAACACCTTCTTGAATTTTCTAGAGCTAACAAATCTAAACTTATGGTTGGTAAATTTTGTGAGCCATGTAATGGCTCTGGCCTTGGTGAAAAAGTCAAAAAAGTTTGGTGGGAAACTTGTGGCAAATGTGATGGTATAGGTTTTGTTGAATGGGGTGTATTAGACAAAAAATGTTGGGATTGTGGCGGTGTTGGAAAACGTGCTTTCAAAAGCTCTCCTGAAACTCGTGCAAAAAGACGCGAGACAGCCCGTAAAAAGAGAGAGGAAAGAGATGCTCTTCGTGTAGAGAAAGAGTTAGCTAGACAGCGTGAAATTACTGGTGGTTTTACTTTTGCAGAAAAGCAAGCAGAGCGTGAAGCGCAATGGGCNGAGGAAAAAGCCAAGGCTCAAGATGTACCAACGGGAACAGTTAATGTTTCTGGTGAAGTGCTTAAAGTTGCTTTGAAAGAAACTCGATTTGGTCAAGTCGCAAAAATGACAGTTAAAGATCATCAAAACGGTTTTGTACTTTGGGGTTCTGTGCCAACCATTTTTGATGAAGAGGGTAAACTTCTGACCGTTGGTAAAGGTGATCATATTACTTTTACAGCATCTGTAACACCGTCTGAAAAAGACGCTAAGTTTGGGTTTTTCAAGAGACCAAGAAAAGCTGTCATTTCTCAAGTGAGCATTTAAGAATGGAAAGCAAATATAACGTCGAGCCTATCAACTATAGAGATTGCTTGCCTTTCATATTGGATATCCACTATGCGAGGCGAGTACCCTCGATAAGTTGGGCATTTGGGTTATTTAAAAAAGGTGACAATCCTCACGACTTGTTCCGTATCGGGCCACTCGTGGGGATTGTTTCTTTTGGTACACCACCATCACCATCGTTGTGTGAGGGGGTCTGTGGCGTGGAACACAAGGAAAACGTCATTGAACTCAACCGACTTGTGCTCCGTGACAATCTGAAAAACGAAGCATCTTTTCTGGTTAGTCGTGCTCTTAAACTATTGCCCAGACCGAAGGTGGTTGTCTCCTACGCTGACACGGCTCAGGACCATACAGGAGTCATCTATCAGGCACTCAATTTTGTTTACACTGGCATAAGTGCCAAAAGAACTGAATGGGTTGTCCGTGGCTCTAATCTGCACTCTAAGACTATTGTGTCACAGAGCACGTTAGAAGAACGAATAGCTGACCCAGAAAAATACGAGGTTGTAGAGCGATCTCAAAAGCATCGATACATTTACTTTCTAGGAAGCAAACGCGAGAAAAAAGATTTAAGGAAAGCGTTGAGATATAAAATTTGGGATAGCTATCCAAAGCAACCTATTCAAACTCCGTCTCCCATAACCACCTAGCCATTAACAAGGACTCGGCTCGGTCTGCGTGCTTTTTCAAATTAATTGGAGCATCAGGAAACAAGGTCAGGGCAACTGCTCTGGCCTGTTCTTTATCTGCCGATAAACCAAAATGTTTTTTCCATACTTGGGGCATCACATAACGCAACTCGAATCGGCAACTAGCCACGCAAGCACGAGCAGTGCCGAAAGAATCACCCAAGCTAAATACGCTTGAAACTCCCTGACCCGGATGGGCGTTAACTCGTTCAATAGCGCACGAAATAAAATCTTCAGGTTCACCTTCCTTACGACTATTTTGTCGTAGTAAGTTGATCGTAGCTGACACATCAACTTCCCATTTGACCTTACCACCACCTTTATTCATCACTGGCATATCGTGTACGGATTTAAACTGTCCATTATCTAGGATTCCAATGGCCCCTCTCAGACCCGGATCTATGCCAATCGTAATCATAACGCTGTATAATCCTCGCAACCAACGAGTTGATTCTGTGGGGTCAAAGTCGCATCATGCAAAGTGCAATGCCATTCCCCATTATGACTTGGTATAGAATTTTGGCAAGTTCTACAATGCATCAGTGGTTTTTCTTCTTTGATACAGACGCTACGCATATCGCACCATTTACACTGAAATGCACTTCCATCATCACTGATGCCTGTCGGTCTCATATGGGCGTTTAACAGCGATGTAATGCGTTTCTGTAAGTTCTTTTGATCTCTTGCACTTGGTTTGATGCGCTCTACATAAAATTGTTCATCATCTTTACACACTGCAACGTAAAGGCCACGTTGGAAATTTCCCAACGCCATACTGATTTGGACTTGGGCATAGTGCTCCGGTTTTGATTCTTTTACACCGTGACGTTGCAAAGCACTGAAACTTTTTTTGTTGTGAGTTTTCACTTCGAGCAAGTGAGCCTCAGAATTACGAGGCACGTTACGCACAACGCCATCAGCCCGACAGACAAAATGACCCGTTGAGTCTGTAAATTCAAATTGACTGCCATATTCATCGACTGCCCAGACCTCTAGGCCAGAGTTTTGCAGATCTTTTATTATACGATCTTCCTGTATGTATCCGGTTTCAAACAGACGGAGTATGCGTCCGTCCAATTGTTTTTTGGCAAAGTTACGCCATTGAAAATATATTTTTCGGATACATTCGGTGCCAATGCTCGATGCACCTAACCGAGTAAAATACAGTGGCTGATTTTTTTGATAGGACTGATAAATATTTTTGATAATTTGTTTTTCAACTGATGGTGGTATAGCAACCATAACTCAATCCAGAAAGATGCCCGTGGCTTTCACCACGGGCGTTTGTTTAATCAATTTTCCACTTACTACCACCGTTAGTTTCTTTCTTTGGTGGTTCAGACTTCGCTACTGGAGCCTTTGCNTTTTTTCTTTCAAATAGAAATGACGCAATCGTATTTCTATCTTTAAAACCGTTCTTGCCTTTTTCAATAACGATATTAGCTTGAAACGGTCTTTCTAACAGATCATCTGTGTCATCTGCTTCCGGTTTACCGCACGCTGTAGCCCACGCAACTAATTGTTGATGACCGATGCGCTCGGCTTGTTCTGATGCATTCTTGGTGTTAAATTGAAACCAGATTTTGCGTCCTTCATACGAACCGGATGCTACATCAAATGTAACCTTAATCATTTCCCCACCAGTGCTTGTTGGAAGCTCTTCGGCATCTGTAGCCCTAAGAGTGTATTCACCTTTAGGTAACAATTCAAAGCTTCTTGGTTCTTCAGGTCCAACTTCACTTGGGTTAAATCCAAATTTAGGCATAACTATCTCCTTAGCTAAATACTGGGATGACTTCAGATAAATTGTCAAAATTCATTTCGATCTTATCAGGACAATCAAAACGATTTTTGGCGGCGAAAGCTGGGTTAGGTTGGAAGTGTAAGAAACGATCACCACTCGATACCCCACGGTTTTTCGTTGTGTTGAACCCTGTATCTGACTTGCGTATTACAACGTCNAANGCTGCAAAGCACAAAGCATCAACCCACTCTTGTAAGAGAGAGTTACAATACTTTGGCAACTTAGGTTCATATTTATCAAACGGTTCCGTGCGAGGATCTTCAAATTTTATAACCGCACTGTGAGCTATTAACACAACATTCATCCCACGGTGCTCCCGAAGATAATCGAGACCTTGAAGCATCTCACGAAATTCCTCACACACTTTGACCTTATCCCTACCGTATGACAACTCCTTTGCGTCATAAGTATCTTCAACGGATTTAACGATCAAAGGCTCGACAAGCCAATCAACGGAATCAATCACACACGTTTTGAAATTATGCTCACCGGACAATAAAGTCTGGATGTTTTCAGCAACCGTTGTCGCAGACTCCGCACGTTCAAATGAAACAACGTCCAGTGTGTCTAGACCGTCTTCAGTGCTTATGAAAATTGGATCTGGGAAGTGACTAGCTAATGTTGACTTCCCAATCCCGTGATCTCCATAGATACAAATGCGAGGCGGTTTTTTTTGTTTACCTCGCCTTAATTGACTTTCAAAGTCAGCCTTCTTTTTTGACATTTTTTTCTCCTTTATGAAATAAGCGGTTGTCAATCCGCATCTGCAAAATCCCATGCTACCTCGTGATACTCTTGTTTGATCCGGTTCCAACTTAGCATCCGTACCACTGGGGAATATTCGGATGCCACTTTGGTTACCATCCCACAAATGGCAGGATCACCGAGTAGCAGTAAAAAATCATCCTCACAAAAATCCCTCAATTGAGTATGAGCAACGCCTGTTAGGTAATCAGTGTCGTAGGGTCGATGTATGTGGTTCGGGTATAAAACGTGTAGTTCCCCGTGTCGTTTGGCATCCGACATATCTTTATTATTGTGAGCTTGGACAATATAAACTTTAGCCATTTCTAACTCCAAAATTTGCCATGAAAATTTCTGTCACATCAAGAAAGTGCTCGGCACCAATGTTATGTGCTATGTCGATGCATTCGTTGATGTACCACTGTGTATCCAAATCGTCAGGCTTTTCTGACCAATCACTCGGAACAACGTGCATACAGGCTTGCGCTCCGTCTGACTTTGGAACTTTGTTATTATTTTTTGCGTACAGAATCGGGTCTGTCGTTTTGTTCGACTGATACCACCGAACAACCTTGCCCAGATATTTACCGCCTTGTACCCCACCACCAGCTACGTTTCTGGCAGTGATGAACATTTCAAATGAAGCTCTTTCGATGGTTCGCCTAAAGCTCGTGCCACGGGCAAGCCACTGACCTACGGCATACGCACACACTGGAGCAGTGGGATTTTTTCGCAATGACACCGGAGCGTAAATGCCTTTGGCCTTAACCGTTTTGTCTTTTTTGACTGCGATGTAGTTGTTGACATCCTTAAACGCAATTTTTTCGTAAGGTGTGTATTCGAAAGTAAAACCACTTAATTCTTCGAATTGTTGCACGCACCACCGGACGCTCTGCTCGTTGTAGTCTGCAACACGAATTACAATGCCGTCAGTGTTTGCAGATAGCACGGTGACACCTTCGCGCTCTAACATTTCGATTAGCATCAACAAAGTGAATTGCCCTGTCATTGTGACAGCCAACATAAGATCTGGAGCATAGAGGATGCTATGAGGACTAGCTAACTTACCGAAGGTGCCGTTCAGACTAATTTTCAAAGTGTCTGCCGTAACCTTATCGCCCTTACTTTTTGCTTGGATACGTTCATCATAGATGCGACGATACTCGTTTATGAAACGATCCCCGATGTGCGATGGTGATAGATTTCCGTTAAGAATAATTGTTGGATAAAAACTAGCAGCATCGATCTCGTAGATTAATTCGTCGCGTGCAAGGTGAGTGACCCGTTTGTCATGGGTGGAATGCAATCCCCCGATGCCTAGCTTATAACTCCCCGTCCGTGTATAGACCTCTAACTTATCTAAACTGTCAGGCATTTTAATATGACCGGATTTTTTATCGACATAAAATTTCATATCGGCAATATCTTCTAAAACAGATTGGGTACCTGCAAAGTCCATTTTAAGATAGTCAGGTGGATCGTAGGTGATCGAGTTCGGGATTGGCACTTCATAAGATTTCAACTTCAACGTTTTTTTAAATGCTTGTTCAGCCATCTGACTATCTGACTTGCTTCGCAGATCAATGCCATATTGCTTCGACATTTGCATTCGAAGTTCCAACTCCGGTTCAAGTCGCTTAAATAATTCGGTAGTCGTTGCAATGTCGTTCAGACAATATGACTCTAAAATATTTTGTTGATCATCGTCTAAATCTGCATTGGGATCATAGGGTAGATCTTGGAGCATCGGCATATTCATTCGTGCTCCATAGGCTTTAAGGCCAACAAAACTTGGTGCGACTTCAATCAAATCAATGTGATCGTTTAACACATCGTTCAGTTTAAATTCGGTTTTGATTTGNAACGAGGAAATACCTTCAACNATAATTGNGTCANTAATTNNTTTNATTGTCTNNGTGTCNAAACCTTTACACCAANNAGAGACAATNACACTGTCNTAGTGANAGCTATTNAAACCTACAAANGTTTTNTCTTTGTCACNGACNAANACACGCAACCGANTAGCTGANCCAGACTCNCTNTGCCAGATCGACTGCCGTTCATTTGTCTCNATACACTNNGCTAGNAANAACGCNCAGTTNGGNTANACCTCAACATCAAATACCCAAGTGCTCATNGCGNACACTCCGCGCCTANCCGTTTGTAATCNGGCCANGCNCCTTGCTTAACCATGTAGCAATAATGTTTNAACTCCCTGAAATTGAAGTCCACATCCTCNGCNAAAAAATAGGAATGCACGGTTAGGTATACGAGTACCAACACCAAAGCTATAAAGATTGTTCCGTACATATTATTCATTATTCGTTCTCAGTTATAAAAGGTTCCCCAGAAGTTGCAGCCTCTGGGGAGTATTTGGAAGTAATACGAGACCATCTTGTACCCTAGAGAAATATCGGAAAACTCTAGGGTACTGAGATGGAGACTAAAAATAGGAACAAATAATATTTTTTGTCAACACCTATTTTTCCCAATTTGACATCTACTCCGGAAAATGTTATACTACAAAAATAACGATAACTTGAAACTGTAACGGAGACCTAGTATGGGATTGATTAAAAAGTCCAAGAACGTTACCACTGCGGAACGCGACTTGGTGAAACGTCTTACCAAAAAATGCATCAAGGAAATCATCAAAGCCAAGTGGGAAATCACTGGGCCAAATTCTAAGCGTCTTACTATGGCTGATGTTTGGGATAAGTTGTACCTCAAAATCAAATGCAAGGGTCAGCGATCCTATGGTGGTAAAAACTATGTATGCATCGATATCAGTGAGTTTCGAAAAGGGCATACATTTTTTACTGAGTACGCTCGAATCAAAAGCGATCCCATTATTGGAGCAATGGAGTTTGAGACTTCAGAGGATGCTCTCTTAGCGTTGATAGCTCATGAGGTGGCTCATATGATCCATTACAATTATTTTATTTACACACCGTGGTTGCGTGGCGGTGACAACACACCTCACGGGCAGAGCTGGCAAAAAATCTACCGGATTTTGCGAAGAGAATTGGTCAACACAAACAAAGCGAGGTTAGCAGCATGAGAATGTATCGGGTAATTGAGAACAAAATGCGGAGTGGGTTTGACATGGCAAACGACACTCGTTGGTTTGATACGGTTGCTGAGGCACGGGCTGAGGCGTTGGAGTTGGGGATGCCCCTCGACTCCATCGTGCAAGAGTTAATGATCGGCACAAAGGGTGATCTCATACAGNCCGTCAAAAATTTTCTCAACGGTGACTACACGATCGACGGTTGCATCCGGACAGTCAGAAGTCTGGGATCGAATCGTCAGGTTGCTGAATTGAAAGTCGTTAACTTATTTGACAATACGGAGGCGTGAGGTATGAGTAAATTTAATTCCAAAACTTGGAACGAAGTAAGAGGTCATGGATCACCCTTTGATAGAGGCAGTGCCGATAGCTACTACGACAGACCTTTCAACCCACATTACAAGAAGTGGGTAAACGGTAAATATGTCAAAGTGCTCCGAGTTAATATGACTAACTTTGAGGTGGATGAATATTACACGGGCTATATAGAAAACGAAAAGCTCGGTCATAAAAAAGAATATTGAGTGTTGATTATTTCCGGAGTAGATGGTATAACACTTGTATAACTTAGAACTTAAAACGGAGAAAAAAATTGGAAACTTTATTTGATCTACACACAGCCGCCGATGAGTTACTCGCCATCGAAGGTCAACTCAAAGCTCTTAACGCACGCAAGAAAGAACTCCATACAGAGTTCAAGTCTCGCGGTGAAAACATTGACATTGCAGGTCACGGTTGCACCATTCAGGTTCGCACACACAATCGTAAGAACGTTGACATTGCAGCTCTCAAAGCAAAAGTATCGCGTCAGTTTCTTCAGGCTCACACAACTGAAAAGCCTGTCACGACGATTGTCGTAAGACCTGAGTCAGCGTTGGCAACTCACTACTTGAAGGGAGTTGCGTAATGAGCAAGTCTGCAAAAGTTACCTCGGCAGTGACTGTTCAGGCTGATGTTTTCAACAACATCAGCCCCAACCTTTTACCAATCATCCACGACTTTTGTGCATCGTATAAAATTCCTCGGCACGAGGTGATGGATTATCTAATCGCTGAGGCCATGAGATTTTTTGTCAAGGATGATTATAATCTCGTTGAAGAATTGAGTGCGTTTCATGCACTCAATAAGCATGAGTCTTCCAACAATTTTCACGATGCATTGGAAGGACGATTGGGTGAAGATTACGGTAAAGAACTTTGGTATCAATTAGCAAAAAGGGATTTCTAAAATGGAAAAGCAATCTGGTTACAATTCAAATTACAGGGCCACTTCAAAAGATAAAGGTCTTGTCAGGGTAGAGGTGGTCGTTCCATCTGAAAGTAGAGGGCAAGTGTTGGAGCTTGCCCGACAGCTTCGTGAAGAGTTCAGGAACCCATTTTCTAAACATCCGGAGCACCTGTTAAAAAATTCTCTTAGAGATGGTTCAACCGAATGAGGCTCCGAGAGTATCAGCTTGAAGCGACACGAGCCTGTATCGAAGACCTCAAGCAAGGGTTNAACCCNTGNNTNACGNTNGCNACTGGNACNGGNAANTCNGTNNTNATNTGTGANTTAGCTACCAAACTCGTATCGACATATAANAANNGAGTTTGGGTNNTNACCCACAATNTNAAACTCACNGAGCAAAACCACGCGACATGGGAAAAGCATTTNAAGTTTGCGTGTCGTNCGGGTCTNGTGTGCTCTGGCNTCAGACCTGTCGGGCGTTGGGACTTCGAAGAGGGAGTCATATTCGGCACCATACAGACAGTGGAGAATTATTGCTATCGTAAGACCGTTCACCAACATAGCATACCCTCGCCAGACGTTATTATTGTCGATGAGGCTCATCGAGTTCCCATGACACCGTCAGGCAAAAGCCAATATGAAAAAATTTTCAAACTGTATCCTGAAGCACAACGGGTAGCCTTTACAGCTACTCCGTGGCGTATGGATAACGGACCAATCTGCAAGGAGAAAATAGATGGAAGCAGTGATGATACTAGCGATGACGGCAACAATGGTCGTAGCTGGTTTGATAGAAATAGTTTTGAGTATGATGTAAAGCGGGGGGTCAGTGAAGGTTACCTCGCCCCACTGGTTGGCCTTAACTCGAAGCTCCAATTAAATCTCGATCCAGTGACTACAACGAGTCGGGGGGATTTTAATAAGACTGAGCTAGACCGCGTTTTTCATCGGAAAGAGTATGACAATTGGTTGGTTGCCGTTGCAAAATCTTTAAACCAATTTGAGGACCGTAAGTTTATTGCGGTGTACTGTACCTCGGTGAAGATAGCCACGAGGTTCGCACATTTGTTATGGGAACATACGAACCGAAAGAGTTGTCAGGTCTACGGTCATCATAAAAAGGACCAACGGGATAAAATTTTTGAAAGAGTAAGATCAGGAAAATCGAATGCGTTAGTATCGGTGGATATGCTGACTACAGGGTTCGATCTGCCACGGCTCGATTGTATCGTTTGTTTGCGTCCGACATTGTCCTCAAGCCTCTGGGTGCAGATCATGGGTCGTGGCACGCGATTGGCTGAGGGTAAGACTAATTGTCTGGTGCTAGATTATGTAGGCAATTTTATGCGTCTGGGTGGAGTCCAGATGATGCCGAACTTTAAGGATGAAAAGTCAGGCGAATTAATACAGGCTCAGACTCCTGTCAGGCCACACGTTAAAAAAGAGCGTCGAGTATTTCCCGGTGTCAAAACGTTGGAAGTCGTTGACCCGTTGACGGGCGAACCAGCTACAGATAATTCAATAATCAAAGCCAGAGTTCACGACTGCTCAGGTTGGGTCAATGGGAATGTGTATTACATAACCGTGAAGTATATCTGTGAAACTGAAAATGGTATCCGGATAGACGCTACCCAATTTATTGATACGAGTAATGGAAGACAAAATAATAAAGCGCATAAGTTTTTTTCTAGACGGAGGATTATAGTTCGATTACCGTCAAATCCTCGCATAGCAGCCTACCAAATCAAAGATGCGCGAAGACCTGATTTTGTTTTACTCAAACGATCACCAAGGAATAAAGCATGGTGGAATGTGATTAAGGAGATATGGAGCGATGAGTAGACCACCAAAAAAACATATCTTCAAGATCATAGATAAAGCAGTAACCACACTGGATTGTGCTTTGCAGTATGCCGACTTAGGTTGGGCCGTTCTACCAGTATGGGGAATAAATCACGAGGACGGAACGTGTCGGTGTGGATTGCCAAACGATGCTCCGGGTCATAAACCGGGCAAGCATCCACTTGCTACCTTGACCCCAAGAGGCCACCTAGATTCGACTATAAATCCCGATATAATTNNAGATTGGTTCAGNACTGACCCNACGGCAAANATTGGTATAAGTTTGGCAGACTCCGGTCTCATTGCTTTAGACATCGATCCGAGAAACGGTGGAGACCAAACGCTCGAAAAGATCGAGCAAGAGCACGGAGTTTTATATTCGGACTGTGTCGCAGTCACGCAATCAGGCGGTGAGCATCGTTTGTTCAGGGCTGAGGAAAACACTTCGTATCCAAGTAGCATAGGACCGGGCTTAGACTTAAAGCACCACGGATACATTGTCGTTGCCCCAAGCATGGGTGAGTTGGGTCCGTACAAGTGGAAAGACAATCAGTCACCGATAGCTAGTGTCAATCCGGTTACACCATCGGAGTTGCCAAAGTTTATCTCAGATAAAGCACGGGCCAAGACTGAAGCCTACGAAATAATGGAGAGATCGGGGGTACCAGTAGCCACGGCTCAAACGTTTGATGATCTCCGCGAGGCTCTAACTTTTATTAATTCAGACCCTTATGATACATGGGTCCAAGTCGGTATGGCGTTAAAACCATATGGTGAAAACGGCTACTCAGTTTGGATGGATTGGAGTTCACGCTCNCCCAAATTTGATGCCAGCTCATCGCGTAAAAAATGGGATGTNNTNGACCACCCACATAGNATTACGTTNAAGTCTATNTTNCGNNCNGCAATNGANAACGGATGGACTTCGTCGGCAACAGGCCGTGGAGTGGTGGAAGAAGTCCACCCGCTATCGCTTCAGAATGACCAAGGATCAGGAAGTCATTCCGTCACAACTTTTGAATACATCCTTAACGACTTTATGTCTACTGGGATAAATGTCTTGGCAGGTGCTCCGGGTGTAGGTAAAACAACTTTGGCAATACCACTTGCGTTGAGCGTTGCTCATATTTATCCGGTGGACTATGAATTGATACCAAGCATTCGTCGCAATGTAATCATAATTACGGAATCAGTGGTGCAGGTCCAGCGCATTATTTACAGTGTAGCCACGTTTGGTAACACCGGAGCACGACAGGAAGACTTTGATTCAGTGAAGGTGATCCCAGCGCGTAGGCTCAAAGCTGACATTGTAGCACAAGTAGCAGAAGAATATCGAGAGTGGACCTATCCAAACGAAATGGCTGACGGTGGGACATATCACGCATTGCCATTGATTATGTTTGATACAGCTAACAGTGTGTTCGACATCGAATCAGAGAATGACAACAGCGAAGTTGGCAAAGTCATGGCATCTTTGAAGGAGAACTTCGATGGGTTCCCCATCATAATTATAGCTCACACTGCCAAAGCATTGGGTTCTGGTGAGTCCGATATGTTATCTCCACGGGGTGCCAGTGCATGGACCGGAGATGCGCAGGGCGTTTACACTATGTTCCGGGATTCTGAGACAGAAGATCGTATCCTACAAGCTACCAAAGTGCGTTTCCCCACAGACTATCAAGAGTTAACGTTTACACTGGTGTCGAACAGCGAACACCATAAGGACGTTCTGGGTTACGATGACATACTTTATTTCACTCACGCCTATGCCCGTCCACTTAAAGATGGTGAACGCAAGTCGAGCAAGGATAGGGCAAAGCTGAACAAGGCCAATGAGAAGTTACAAGAATTATGTGACGCTTTGGTCCGGTTAATCCGGAAGGAACCGGGTCAGTCTCGCTCTTACTATGAACGGCTATCAGCAACCAAAGGCGGTGTATCAGGATCTCAGTCCCGCAAGACAGAGGCAATCGATCACTTAATAGGCGAAGGACTTGTAGAGAACGTGCCACTGCCAGACCAGAAGGGCAGACAAACTCACGGATTGTTTATCAACGAACAAAAAATTACCAACGATAGATTAGACGATGAGGATTTGCCGTTCTAACGGAGAAAAAATATGGACGATAGAGAGACAATAACAGAACAATTACGAAGACAGTGGGAAGCAATTATTGAGAACGATAAGGACAAGAACCTTACGCCCGGTGAGCTAATCAGAAAAAGAGCGAGGGAAGATCTTCGAAGGGAACTTGATGAGAAAAATAAAGACAAGGATTAGTGTCCGAAAACATTGTGCCGTACTTCGGGTTCTATCCAAGTGGGGTAGAAGTGATACAGCAGGCAGTATATCAGGCACCAAGTTGAGGCGCGGAAAGTTCAAGCCACAACATCACCGGAGCTTAACCTAAAGCTCCCACCACCACCTATTGCATCCAGAAGGGGTTTGATAGTAGATATAATTGTATAACTGAGAATGGAGAATGAAATGTTACAGGAAGCAGTGCTCGCAGTTGGGATGCAGATTACTTGTATGGCGGTTGCGGTATACCACGAGGCACGAGGTGAAGGTACAGCCGGTATGGCAGCAGTAGCGCAAGTCATTACTAACCGTGTTCATGACCCACATCGATGGCCTAATACTATCTGTGAGGTGGTGTCCGAGGGTCCAACCTTGAAATGGGACGCAAACGCTCCACTTAGAAACAAATGTCAGTTTTCATTTTATTGCGATGGCAAAAGTGATGTACCCACGGATTTTAAGTCGTTTAGTAAATCGGTAAAAATTTCTGAAGACATTTGGTATAGCCACGGTTTGAGTGCTGATATAACGGACGGAGCAACTTACTACCATGCAACGTCAATCCCAAAACCTAAGAGTTGGCCCTACAAATATATAATGACTATCAACAACCATAAATTCTATAAATAATGCTAAATGTTCTAAATGTTCTAAATGTTCCGAAATTAATTGTAAAAAACCGAACATATGTAAATAGTGGTAAATCTGAAGGAATCAATCGTCAGAGAGAGGGGCTATTTTGTAGCCCTCTCACGCCGATGATTAGATACGTTCGTTCTGTTCGTTTTTACTATAGTCAAAACAGAACGATCAAACGGCTTTTTGGAGCATAAAAATGGCAGACAAAAATAACGACAAAAACAAGAGCAAGAAACCATCAAAAAAACCTGAACTAAAATTGGTTAAAACTCCTATATGTTCGGAATCTGAAACGTCAGACAAAAAAATCCGAACATATAAGAAGAACTCACAACGTCCTAATGCGAGACAGTATGACAGGGAAGCTATTACTAAATTAGTATGCTCGGAACTTGCTCTCGGTAAATCTCTACGCTCAATTCTTGATGCCGATGACAAGCTTCCGTCAGCTTCAACTTTCCTCGATTGGATTGGGGCCGACTCTTTTTTAGCGGAACAATACGCGCACGCGAGGCAGATGGCCTACGAGCTACTGGCTGATGAGATCGTAGCAATAGCCGACGAGAACTACACCACTGATGAGCATGGTGTGAGGGAACGTCTAAGCTCCGAGGCGATCCAACGCAACCGACTTCGTGTTGACACAAGGAAGTGGATGCTAAGTAAGATGCTACCCAAAGTGTATGGCGATCACACCAAAGTTACGAACGAACACACGGGCAAGGACGGGGGGCCGATCCAACTGGCGGCGGTCGATCTTCGGAACTTGTCAGACTCCGAGCTTGATGATATGCAACGATTGCTCGACAAGGTAGGGAGTGATGAGTCTAGNTGAGAATGTAAACACAACAAGTCCTGCTGTACTGCGCGATCTTATCCGGACAGAGAAAGAGAGACGGGCTGCGAGTGCTTCGCTCTACGAGTTTGTCAAGCAGAGTTGGCATGTTGTGGAGCCGGGCGTAAAGTTTATCGAGTCGTGGCACATCGAAGAGATATGTGAACACTTGGAAGCAGTCAGTGATGGTGAGATACAGAAGTTGCTTGTCAACATACCACCACGACATAGTAAGAGCACGATAGTTAGTGTGATGTGGCCCATGTGGGAGTGGCTAACCCAACCGGACCAGAAGTTCTTATGCGCGAGTTACTCAGGCAACCTCAGCATACGAGACAACCTCAAGGCGCGAAGACTTGTCCAATCCCCGTGGTATCAAGAACGTTGGGGCCATATGTTTAAACTGTCGGGCGATCAGAACGCCAAACAAAGATTCGAGAACGACAAGACCGGATACCGACTAGCCACATCGGTTGGTGGTACGGCAACGGGTGAAGGGGGATCGAGACTGATCCTTGACGATCCGCACTCCGCACAAGAAGCGCAGTCAGATACAATGCGAGAGAGCGCACTGGATTGGTTCGACATGGTTTGGTCCACCCGACTGAACGATCCGCGCAATGACGCAATGGTCACCATCATGCAACGACTGCATGACCGAGATATCTCAGGTCACATCTTGGATGACATCGGGGGTTGGGAACATCTGATGATCCCAGCCGAGTGGGATGGTGTACCGAGGCGGTCGGTCCTCGGAGTGTATGACCCACGGCAAGTCGAGGGCGAACTGATTTGTCCGGAACGGTTTGGCGAGAAGGAGATCACCGAACTCAAGCAGTTGTTGGGAACGTATGGCACGGCAGGCCAGTTGCAACAAGACCCGACACCGAGCGAGGGCGGTATCCTACGCACGCAATACTTTGAGTTGTGGCCTCACGATCAGGGGCTACCACCGTTTGAGTATATCCTACAAAGTTACGACTGTGCCTTTACGGAAAAGACAACGGGTGACCCAACAGCCTGTACAGTCTGGGCGATGTTTACCCACGAGGGCGAGAGGGGCGTGATGTTGATCGACGCATGGTCTGAGCACCTGACTTATCCAGACCTTAGGGCCAGAGCAATCAAGGATTGGAACACCGAGTATGGGGGGATGAGTAAGGACAGCCCATACAGCCGAGCACGTAGACCGGATCGGATATTGGTTGAGGCCAAGGCCAGTGGGCAATCACTCTTACAGGATTTGCGATTGGCTAAGGTGCCTGCCGTAGGGTACAACCCACACAATGCAGACAAAGTCAGTCGAGCACATCAGGCCGCACCGATCTTGGAACTGGGCATGGTGTGGATACCAGAGAGCAAAAAGAATCCGGGCCATCGGGTTAGTTGGGCTAACGACTTTTACAACGAGTTGACTAAATTCCCAGTGGCCGCACATGATGATTATGTAGACACATTTACCCAAGCTATGATATATCTCAAAAATGATCGTTGGTTTGAGCTACCGCAGGCGATGGATATCGATGAGCCTATTAAGCCCGACAAGCCAAGGATCAATCCTTATGCGGTGTAGGAGAACGGCATGGTAGCTGACCTCATATCAGTCGAAGAGGCTTACGGACAAGATCCGGTCACGGGCGAAATCGACATGGATAAGTTCCGACAGTTTGCCGCGCAACAAGAACAGATACTAGCTAACAAGCCACCAGCTAGCCGCGAGATGCAATACCTTGCGGCCAACCCTGACGTTATGCAAAACGCTAAAGAAGAACTAGCCAAAGCATCACGAGACAACGAGCGACTACGGACCAACCCGATAGGCGCGACAAACTTTATTGAGAATGTAGCCAGAGAGCATTACCTAAACTTTGGTAAGCAAGAAGGGCGCGAGGGATTTGGCATAATCGATCCTCGCATGAAGAACTTTGCAAATATTATGGCTAACACCTACGACGCGGAAACTGGAAGTGGGGAAGACATCGTTATCAAGCCAACGTTTAATACAGGTGCAAACACGATTGAAGATTTTGCAAAGTATACATCAGGTATAAACCAGAATCTTTACGATAGGTTGATTGATCGTTTTCAGGGAGACACCAACGAGGACAAAGCTCCGGGTCGGGTGGATGAGGTTCTACAATTTATGTTTACACCCAACACTAGTGGTAACACTGGCTTTGAAATATTCGGTGGCTCTGAATCTCTAGCTCAAGCGTATGATCAGTTAGGAGTAACTGGTGAGGGTGAATCCTATGCTGACAAACAAGTACGAGATTTACTTAATCTTGTGAAAAAGTATGAGATAGATACCACGAGCTTAGACTTGGGTGACGTAGGTGACCGAGCCGTAACACAAGAGTTTAGTGGACCGAATGCATTTCAAGATGCGACAAGTGCATTTATGAATAGCATAGGATCAGTTCCACCATTGGGTGTACTTGGGATGCTTGGTTTGGCTGGCAAGGTAGCAAGCAATTTTGGAAAGTATGGAGCGACAGACGCAGAAACAAAATTGAGATACGCAATCAATGAGGCGTTTGGCTTTGGTCCGGGTGGTCCCGGAGATACTCGTGATTCATCTATATCCTTATCAGGAACCTATGGAAATCTTGGAGAAACTGATAGAAGTTTGGTAGATTAATGAGCAAGAAGTCTCTCAAAGATAGTTTGCAATTAAACAAACCGAGACGCACGCCTAATCACCCAACCAAATCGCACGTTGTAAAGATCAACGACAATGGCACCGAGAGATTAATCCGGTTTGGTCAACAAGGTGTGAGCACAGCGGGCAAACCCAAGAAGGGCGAATCCAAAAAACAAAAGGCCAGACGTAAGTCGTTCAAGGCTAGACACGCCAAGAATATTGCCAAGGGTAAGACTTCGGCCGCGTACTGGGCGAACAAGGTCAAGTGGAACGAGGGTGGTCGTGTGCTTGGGGTTACCGGAGATGATCCACTATCCGAGGCAATGACCGGAACGTTAGGGCAGTTTCGTACTACACAAGATCGTAATCCACGGACTGTAGCACGGGAAAAAAGTACGTTAGCTGATGTAAACGACGATGGTTACATTGATATCCTAGATGCCTATGAGTTCTTGCGTCCGTCTTACCCAACCGAGATTGCTGGGGCATTGAAGCAAGCTGGCAGTAACATCAGTCAGGGTGACATTGCAAAAGGCATGGCGATGGCTGGCTTGGGTACGTTGATGGCTGCGGATTACATTCCGGGGGCGAAGTTTGCTACGAGCACGATAGGCAGACCGATCAAGAGTTTCTTACAGGAAGTTGGACAGAAGTTACCCGACACTTCTGTGTTAGAAGCTGCGAGTTACAAGGGCCGACTTGATGACGCCCTTGGTGGCATGGAGCAGAAAACCCTGACTCCTGATCAGGTAGAGGCAGCGCTTAAAGATAAAGTCGGACAAACTGAGAAGCGGTTTATTCAACCGGAACTGGAAGACGCAAGGTATCAAGCCAAGCTACAGGAGATGGCTGGCGAAAAACCAAACCAAACTGTAACGACAGAGTACCTACAGAAAGCGTTGCGGAGACGAATGCCGAAGTCGGGTGCAATTCGGGAGGAACTATTAAAATTTGATGACACTGGTGTTGTTCCAGAGTATGCAACAACCATGAGAAGACCGAAGGAGATTTCCCCCGGTTATGATCCTATCGACTCGGATGAGTATCAAGAGTTACTCGTAGGACTAACTCCGGAGATGGCAGTTAAATATCAAAAAGAAAATATGCGTACACAAGGTGGCGATTACTTTGATTTGCCTAATCCACACTACGATGGGTATGAGAACACGATATTCCACATACGGAGTGATAGATTTCGAGACAATGCTATTCCGGGCCAGAAGGGAATGGAAGAGCCGAAGAACGTGACGTTTGCGGAAGAGATGCAATCGGACACGGCAATAATGAAAGCTAAACTTGGCGAGTTTGATGTCAATACTGAAATAGATTTAAGTTCGCCCAGAATAAATGCAGACAAAAGAAATTTAGAAATAATTATAAGCGATGAGATTGTCCGTAATCCCGAAAGCAAAGAGACTTACGAGATTTTATCGGGTGGGCAACTTGGAGACATCTCAGCGGTGAGAGATGCAATATACGAAAACATACAACGCGCATTCCGTGAACTAGATAACGAAAAAATAACTCTTGGTAACAAAGCCAAGCTACAAAAAGAAATACAGGACGAAATAGGAGAGATTAAAGACGATATACACCTCCAAAAGCTATTTATTTCAGAATACCAAATGAAAGGAAATTTTACTAAGCTTCTAGATACCCAAAAGAAACTTGCAGGACTGCGCTATGAGCGTGATCGGTTAGAAATAAAACAAAGATTTTTAAATCGAATAGTTACGCCGCCGGGTGTGCCTAAAGGCTTTCCATTCTTGAAAGAGTGGCCCAAGTTAGCAATGCAACGATTAATCAACGAGGGTGTTGATAATGCTGACGATGCAATTGGGTGGGTCAGTGGTACGCAATCGGCAGATATGCGTGAAAGTAGACGCTACATAGAGTCTTTCGATTATAATCCAAGCGAGGGTTATTTTAGTTACTATGACCCAGTAAGAAAGCAAGAGTTTAAAGATGAGATTTCAGTATTGGGGAATAGAAATCAAGAGGTGATACGGGAGCGATATGGCGAAGAAATAGCAGACATCATCTTTCAAAACACGGATGGAAACGAACAAGTCGGGCGTGCATTCGATAAGGATATTGCCGTTGATTTGATAGAGAATGGAAAAAATACAGCCGATGGTCCGAGACAGTTATACGACACTGTCATGGTCAAGGAAGCCAAGAAGATCGGCAAGAAGTATGGCGTAGAACCATATCAGACACCGAACGGTGATTGGCGAATGGACATCACGGACAAGATGCGTGAGGACTTTCTAACCGATGTAACTTATGCCGAGGGTGGTTCAGTCGAGCTAGACTTGGGTATGGACGAAAGAGATTTCCAAAGAGAAGTAACCAAACAAAAATCTAATCTTGCTGACTATAATAACGATGGTCGTATTGATAGTTTAGATGCCTTGTTGTTGGGATATGACATTGTTGTTCCGACTGATCCAAGAGATATTGGAAGTGACGCAATAGATGCTTTGAAGAATATCCAAGCTGGTCAATATATACCAGCCCTTGCGTTAGGAACTGCTGCACTTCTCGGAACATCCGAGTATGCACCCGTTGCGGGTCAAGTGTTGAAAGGTGTAACGAGACCCTTACGCAAAGCCCTGAAACAATACGATCCAAACATTGTCGAGAGCCGTGCCGAAGAAATTGTTAAGGGTGCAGAGAGTAGAGGTGGTAAAGGTCCGAGAGATGTAGGTGAAACTGGCAAAGACGATTACTCTCGATTGACCAAAGAAGAGTTAGATCCTTTGAACTATCAGGCAACCAAAATGGACAAGCCACCATCTGAGGTTGAGGTCGAATCAGAATCAGTAGTTGAGATGGCACCAAAGAAAACAATCAGTATCGAAGATTTGGAAGGGAAAATAGCAATTCCTTTTTATGGAGATCGTTCGAGCCTTGGTGAAAAAATTACCGCTGTAGACGACATCAAATTAGAAACACCTGTCCTCACAGAAGGCGGCAGAGACTATATGCGTGGCGATGCAGGAAAAATAGGTGAGAATAAGCGTCTTCCAAATAATCCTGAAACAAACATTTGGGCATCGGGTCAAAGTATAATCGCTCGTTTAAAAAATCGTGCTCTCGAAGAAGCGAGAGAAACAGGTAAAGAAGTAGTGGGTATTACGGGAACAATGTCACCCAGAGCTTTAGACTTTAACAATTTTACACCGGAGCTGCTTGCAGAAATGACAGCCGTGACTATTACTCGCGGTGGGATGAAGAAAAAAGATATGAAAGCCTTTGACGCTCTGATGAAAAAACAAGTTGGTGAAGATAAAGATTTCAGACCTGTAAAGGATTGGCCCGGAATAGATTCACCGGATCTTCGTGATTATATTGCTAAGGCACCGTCTAGAGTGCGGAAAAAATTTATGAGAATGATGGAGAAACAACCAGCACAAAAGGCTGGATTTCCTTCTCCGGGTAAAGCTAGGGTTGCTACTACGGATAGATCTCAACTAGATTCACCAGCCGGAATGTTTGGTGGAGCAATTGGTGAAATAGATTTAGAAGCTGATATTATTACCGATCCTCTAATACCACACTCTACATACGACACACAAATGGCTGGGAAATATTTGGGTGCTCTTGAGCGTGATGTGCCACAAAGTCAATTATTTCAAGATTTGTACAAAGAGCGTGAAGGAAAAATGGTTAGAGGCAAACTTGAATCAGAAGCAAATAAATCTACAGCGATACGCACCAAAGTACCGGGACAAGAAATAACACCGGAAATCGTAGATACAATTTCAGCGTCGATAGAAGAGATAAAAAAACGTGGCTATCAAGAGGGTGGAAGAGTTTCAGGTAAACTAGGAAACTACATTTTTGATAAACCTATCGAACAAGAATTGATGGAAATGTTTGGGGATCAAATGGAAGACGAGGCAATGCCTTATGAGCAAAGGTCTTTCTTTGACAACCTGTTTTCAAACTTCTTAGGAGCACAAGCTATCGGAGCATTAGAACTTCAATCACGAAGAGATTTGATGCCCATACAAGTTTGGGACGGTGAGAAAATTACTGTCAAGGAAGTTAACAAAGATCAAATCCAAGGTTTTGCACAACTCGGTCTTGTTAAGAATATAAACGATAATTTAATTGTTGATGGATCAGTAAGTCTACAAGGCGGTGCTGGAAGGATACTCAACAATCCATTCCAAGGTGCCATAGGTGCAGGCCCAATCGAGGGTGGTATAACCTATCAGACAGATCAAGGTGATGTCCGACTTGGGGGAAGATACGATCCAAACTCTGAAGAAAAGTTTGTTGGCATTGAAGGAAAATTACGATTTGCCAAGGGTGGGGTTTACAACGCCAAAAAAGTTGACATGATGGCTGATCAGATACTGGAGGCATATGATGTCTGACGAAACTATGATGGAAGAAGAACAGCAAGGTGAAACTGTCGCTATCCCAAATGAGTTAGCAGAGGTGGAAGAAACAGAAGACGGTGGTGCTTTTGTTCGTCTTGAAGAAATGGCGTTGAGCCAAGAACAAAGGCTTGCACACTTTGCTAATATTGTCGAAGAGGTAGACCAAAATAAACTCAACACGGCAATCATTGATCTAGTAGACAAAATTTCGAAAGACAAAGAGTCCAGAGAGAAACGCGACAAACAATACGAATTAGGTTTGCAACGTACTGGACTCGGTGATGACGCACCGGGTGGAGCACAATTCGAAGGTGCTAACCGTGTGGTACATCCAATGTTGATCCAAGCGTGCGTTGACTTTTCCGCACGATTTATGAAAGAAGCGTTTCCGTCGAACGGACCTGTCAAAAGTAAAGTCCAAGGTGAACAAACACCGGACAAGCTAGAAAAAGCTAGACGGAAGACAGACTTTATGAACTGGCAAACTACGGAACAGATGCCTGAGTTTCGTGCTGAACTAGAACAACTTAGTACCCAACTCCCATTGGGTGGTGGTCAGTACATGAAATTTATGTGGGATAGTTTGCATCGTAAACCTCAGTCAGAGTTTATCCCGATTGACGATGTGTATTTACCGTTTGCTGCAACGAACTTCTATACCGCAGAACGTAAGACTCACGTTCAGTATATCACCAAGATGGAATACGAAAGACGGGTAAAATCCGGTATGTATATCGATGTCGATCTTGGTTATCCAAACGAGCCAGAGTNTAGTAAGGCAACAACTGCCAACGATAAGATCGAAGGTAAGCAAGAAAGTAGTTACAACGAAGACGGTTTGAGAACTATCTTCGAAATTTATACGTTCATGGATTTCGATGATGGTCTAGAACCGTATATCTTGACGATAGACAAAACCACCAACAAAGCATTGTCGCTGTACCGTAACTGGGAAGCAGACGATGAAATGAAGAACGAGTTGGATTGGATCGTAGAGTTTCCATTTGTTCCGTGGCGTGGTGCTTATCCNATCGGTTTGACCCAGATGATTGGTGGTTTGAGTGGNGCTGCAACCGGAGCANTGAGGGCATTGATGGATAGTGCTCACATTCAAAACATACCAACGATGTTAAAGCTCAAGGGGGGTCCGAGTGGACAAACAATTAGCTTGCAACCTACCGAAATAGCAGAAATTGAAGGTGGTGCAATGGTGGATGACATTCGCAAGATTGCAATGCCTCTNCCGTTCAGTGGNCCAAGNCCAACATTATTTCAATTACTNGGATTTTTAGTAGACGCGGGCCGTGGTGTTGTNCAAACATCATTTGAAAAGCTCAGTGATACAAATCCAAATATGCCAGTTGGTACCACAATGGCCCTAATTGAACAGGGAATGGTGGTATTCAGTTCTATTCACTCACGTTTACATTCATCTATGGAGCGATGTTTTAAGATTCTACACAGAATCAATAGTGCTTACATGGTGGATGAAGATCTACAGGGTAATGAAGCTGGTCTTGAGATAGAACCAGCCGACTTTGACGGTCCAATGGACGTTATTCCTGTCAGTGATCCAGCTATTTTTAGTGAAACACAGCGTTTTGCACAGATCCAAGCTATCATGGAGCGTGCTCGATTGATGCCTCAGATGTATGATGCACGCAAAGTCGAGGAAATGTTCCTGAGAGTTATGAAAGTTCCTGACTCAGAGGTGTTAGTTGACCCACCGGGAACGGAAAACCTTGACCCCGTGAGTGAAAATGTGGCGGCTGCACTGGGCAGACCCGTATACGTTCTCCCAGAACAGGACCATTTGGCACATATGATGACTCATTTGCCATTCCTGAAATCTCCACTGTTCGGTGCGAACCCTGCAATTATGCCAAATTTTCTGTATCCTATGGCTATTCACTTACGGGATCATCTTTTGAACTACTATTTGGTCGAAGCACACACGGCAGTGCAACAAGCACAAGCTCAAAATTTGGTTCAAAAAGAAGCATCGGACGAAGTCACCGTAATTATGCAAGTTCAACAATTTATTGAGCAACAATTAGGCAATTTTGGCAAAGATTTAGCGCAAATGACTGCCGAAGCGCAGAAATATGCCCCACAACCGCCTATGCCACAGGATAAATCGCTAGAAATTGCACAAATGACGCTTCAACAACGTGCTCAGTCAGATCAAGCTAAGATTCAACAAGATCAGATGGAACTTCAGGCAAAAATGCAACTTGAAAAGGATAAAATGGAGCTAAAAGCCACTGAAATGATGAATGAAGACCAGCTTGAAGCGGCTAAAATAGAGAATGACATTGCAGATCGTCAGGCTAAATTTGACCTTGAGGCTATCAAACAAGAGAACGAAAACAGAAGAAAGGCTGAGGATTTAGCCGCTAGAGAACGAATGAATGAGTCAGACAACGAGACAGCTAAATTACTCGCAGCTGCTGAAATGGCTACGGGTGAGAAGGTACGAGTATCCACTGGAACAGGAATTGACCCAGACCCACAACCATAACTGACAAAGAGTAGAACTTAAAACATGGCATTTTTGCAGAGTAATATTCCGCACTTCAAATGTTGGGTGCGAAGAGAGTACACTTACAACCATCAACAATTTCACGGTGAATTTATCCATGCTATGGCGATTGCAGTCACGACAATCCCGTGCCGTAGCCTCAGTTTTCAGTTAATTTTTACAGGTGCAGAAACCTACGATACCGATGAACCCAACGTTCACGGTGGTGCTATGTGGGCGAGAATGCCAATTACAGCCTTAGTCGGAGATACACCATTAGAAGATTGGCCTGAGCCGATGGCAACTCACGATGCCCAACCGTGGGATTGTTCTTCGAGAACTCATAGCGTTTACGTTTTGGATAGGTGTACACCGTGTCCGTGGTTAGCAAAAATTGATGGGGAGTTTTTCCCTGCAAAATATTATTTCACTGTCGATTATACAGATTCAGAAATAGGAGATGACCCTGCTCAACACAAGCAGTCTCATGTTCTAGAACTTCTGGATGCAGGCGAATGGACAGGAAATATTGTGGCTCTACCAAATAATCGTGTGAGAGTTACGCACCCTGCGTGGTTTGAGGCAGGGGAAGGAGCACCGGAGTTTCGTCCTTCTCAGTGGGTACACTACAGCAAATCTGATTTGGACTATACTTTGGATGTTAATCGTGTCTTCGACAATCTTTATAAGGAGAATCCAGATGGGTTACAAACGGAACATGGACAACATGAAGGAAGCACAAAATCCAAGAAAGCTATCCGAAGGTCCAAGAAAAGAATCGACGGGAAAAGTTGATGGCATCATGCCAGCCCGTTATGAGTACAAGCTATCAGGTAACGCAAAAGGTTATATGAAAGCGTGAATTTAGAAACGAAATTGTTGAATGCTCTCAAGGCCAAACAGTTTGAGTTTGCTGATGAGGCTTTGAGGCATCCACAAAACCGCGATGCTTTCGAGTACGGGCATCGTTGTGGGATGATGGCTGGTTATGAGGCATCAATAAACGTACTATTGCAACTTTTAGATGAGGAAAAATTCGGTGACAAAAACTTATGAGAACGCATTGAAAGAGGCATTCCCTGAGATTGACGCAGGTATACAGCCTTTTGGTAGCCGTGTTCTGGTTCAAATTAGAACAGCTAAAAAGAAAACAGCAGGGGGTATTATCTTAACGACAGATACCAAAGATACCGAAAAGTGGAATACACAAATCGGTAAAGTTATGCACGTTGGACCTTTGGCTTTCAAAAATAGAAACACAATGGAATTATGGCCTGAAGGTAGTTGGTGTACTGATGGCGATTTTGTAAGGGTTCCAAAATACGGTGGTGACCGATGGGAAGTGCCTTTGGATAAAGATCCCAATGGCGAAAAAGCACTGTTCGTAATTTTTAATGATCTTGACATCATTGGAAAAGTGACAGGTGACCCACTTCAAATAAAAGCATTTATCTGACAAGGAGATAGAAAATGGCAGAGTTAGGAAAAGAAGACGGTGACGAAATGCCTGATGACAACAAAGTTGTTATCGTTGAAGACGAAGCACCACAAGAAGAAAAGGCCGAGGAAATAAAAATCACAGAAACGGCTCCCGAAGAACCAAAAGAAGTTGAAACTGCTTCAGAGCAACCGGATGAGCGAGAAAGCATTCGTGAGCGAAGACGCAAAGAAAAACAGGAGCGTAAGCAACGTCGAGATACTGCAATCAAGCGAGACAAGGTCGAACTAAATTTTCTCAGGAAAAGAAACGAAGATCTTGAGCGTAGAGTTTCAGCCCAAGAACAGAAATCCCAAAATTTGGAAATGGGTAATCTTGATCAACATCTTGCAGTGGCTCAAAAAGAATTAAATTTGGCTGATCAAGTAATTGCTAAAGGTGTAGAAACTCAAAGCGGTGAGGATGTACAAAAGGCTTTAGCGTATCGTGATCAAGCACAGAAGAAAATAGCTCAACTTGAACGTCAGAAGCAACAAGCAAACGTTCAAATGCAGCAACAACAACCACAAACTCCGGTGGACGATAGAGTTTTAGCTCATGCTCAAGAGTTTATGGATGACAATCCTTGGTATGACATCAACGGTGGAAACGAAGAATCAAGCATTGTTAATGCGATAGATGCATCGTTAACCAAAGAGGGTTTTGATCCAGCAACGGATGAATACTGGGATGAGCTAACGGAACGAGCAGCACGAAGATTGCCTGAAAAGTTCGAAGATTTCGTTGAAGAAGTTGGAGAACAAGAAGAGCCAACGCCAGTTAAGAAGAAGCGCGTTGCTCGTGGTGGTCCTGCTGTGGGATCTGGAAAAGAGCACGCACCTGCGTCTACTCGTAAAGAAGTTTACATCAGTCCTGAGCGTAAACAGGCCATGATGGACCACGGTGTTTGGGATGATCCGGTGCTTCGACAGAAGTATGTCAAACGGTACATGGAGTGGGATAGAGAGAACAAGGCTTAAACAGGCTTGCGTTTTTCAAAAATCCAACTTATATTTCAAAAATCGCTGAAAAAGGAGCGACATTAAATGTCAGACGAACGAATTAAGAAAACCTCTGGTAGTAACCGCACAAGCAAGGCGATGCAAGATCGTCCGGTAACAGAAAATCGTGAAGTTACTGAAGATGAGAGGTTAGAAATGTTCAGGCAACAATTTTTCCAATCTAGTCTACCAGACCTTCCCGATATTCCGGGTTGGCATCTTTGTTGGATCACTACAACAAACCCTAGAGACACTGTACAGCATCGCATTCGACTAGGCTACGAGCCTGTCAAACCAGAAGAAATAGCTGGTTGGGAGTATGCAACAATCAAAGGGGGTGAGTGGGATGGCTTCATAGGTGTCAATGAGATGTTAGCATTCAAACTTCCAAATTCTCTGTATGAAAAATACATGATGGAAGCTCATCACGATGCTCCTATGCGAGAAGAATTGAAACTCGCGGAGACAGCTGCGTTGATTGAAGAACAAGCACAAGCATCTGGCGGTAAAGTTGAGAAGGGTGATGGCACGGCTGAGATTGGTCAGTATCGGGAGGCACCACAATTTGACCTCTCGTGATCCTCAACTTTCAACCAATAGGGAGAATGCAGAATGTCTTCAGTCTCTGCACCTTTTGGCTTTCGTGCGTCTTATCACAACAGTGGGCAGATCATAGCGAAAGCCTATACTATTGNNTCGGGNTACNNTCAAAATGTATTCCAAGGCGATCCCGTTAANTTGGTNNANACAGGTNNCNTNCANNTNGGTNCAAGCGATGGCACTCGTAGNGGTACAACTGACGGTATTTNACTTNTAGGNATTTTCGCNGGTTGCCAATATATTGATGCTCTTGGAGTNCCNACTGTGTCACCATACTGGCCTNNNGGAATTNCNGCGACAGAAATTACAGCTTGGGTNTNTGATGATCCAGAAATTCTGTTTGCAGTNCAATANGACAATCCATNNCCCNNATACNACGGTACAAACNNNNGTTGGTNNGCANTGTGATTGGACTGTCGCTTCACCGGGTGGATCAACAAGAACTGGTCTATCTGANNNNAAACTNANTGCTANTNNAGCNACATCTGNACAATTTCAAATCACTGGATTTGAAGGAACNACAGGTGGNNNTGATAGNACANTNACNGATGCNTTTGTAGTTGCNACTGTTCGTATNAACGAACATCAATACAAAGCANCNGTTAACNCNGTTACATAAGGGGGGTATTGAACTATGGCTACTCCTATGCGTAGTACCGACTTTCGCTCGATAGTTGAACCTATCTTAAACGAAGTCTTNGATGGAATATATGAGCAACGTGCTGATGAGTGGGCNGAGGTATTCGAAGAGTATCAAGGCATTCCTCGACAGTACCATGAAGAACCAGTTCTTTATGGTTTNGGTGCAGCACCNGAATTNCCAGANGGTATGGCAGTNACATATCANTCCGGTGGTGTGTTGTTCATNCAGAGATANCTCTANAAAGTNTACGGGNTNGCATTNGCCCTTACCAAAGTGCTTGTAGAGGACGGTGACCATATTCGTATTGGTTCAACGTATGCTAAACATCTCGCTCAATCTTTGGTGGAAACCAAAGAAACTCTTGGTGCGAATATTCTGAACAGAGCATTCAATGCGGCCTTTCCGGGCGGTGATGGCGTTGCACTGAACAGTGCTTCACACCCAATTGTTAACGGCACGTTTAGCAACATACTGACGAATGCGGCAGCACTGTCTCAGACATCTCTGGAACAAATGCTAATTCAAATCCGTAATGCGGTTGACAACAATGGTAAGCGAATCAGACTTACACCAACCCAAATCGTTACCGGACCAGCAAACGTTTTCCAAGCAGAAACTCTATTAAAATCTGCTTTGAGACCGGGAACGGCTGATAACGACATCAACCCTGTTAAGTCAATGGGGCTATTGGGTGACGGTCAGGCAAACATCTCGCGTATTACTTCAAGCACTGCTTGGTGGGTACAAACAGATGCTCCTGAAGGTCTGAAGCTGATGATGCGAAGAGGACTTGAGAAATCAATGGAAGGCGATTTCGAAACTGACTCAATGCGTTATAAAGCCACTGAGCGTTACAACTTCGGTTGGACCGATCCGAGATCAATCTTCGGAACACCCGGAGTTTAATGAAATCCCCTACCGTCCTATCCCTGTGGCGGTAGGGGTTTTTCGGGATTTAACCTTGTGTATTTGACAGTTCCCGACTGACGACATACCGACAAATACACGCAACTCGTATGTGAGGAAAAATGGGTACAACTACTTTTTCTGGTCCGATTAAAGCCGGAACCATCCAAGCCACTACAGGAACGGACCTTGGCGTTAACGTAGCCAATGTTGGTTCTGTCGTAATGGCACAGTCAATGATGCCAAACATCACTGGTGCAAGCCAACTCAATCAAAGAGTTGCAGTGCTCCCCGCAAATTCTCAGATTGTTGACGTAATATTAAACGTTACAACGGCTGGTGACGATAGTGGCGCGGCTACTATTTCCGTAGGAACTGCGGCAGATCCCAATGCGTTTCTAAATGCGGTGGATACTAAATCTGTCGGTACAACTCATGGAACGCTAGATACTGAGGCAACGAATGTTTCTGGAGCCGATAGAGAAGTTCTTGCAGATTTTACGGGTGCTACTGGTGACGGTACATCGGGTGTTGCTTCACTGACAGTGTTGTATATCCAAAACAATAATCTCTCTTAAAGGGAGGTGAACTATGGCTGATGCAGTCACAACTCAAGTTCTCCAAGATGGAGAGCGACAGTACATTGCAAAGTTTACTAANCTNTCNGATGGNACTGGGGAAANTAAGGTTACNAANATAGATGTTTCTACACTTGCTCCAAACTCATTTGGTTTGGCTTGCAATGGTCTAAAAATTACAAAGGTCGTATGTCAGACTTATGACATGGGTGTTGATCTTTTTTGGGTTGGTGATCCAAGTCCAGCTGGTGATGCTCTCATAGCTAGTTTCCCACAAGGTGAACTGTATGATATCCCATATGTCCCGTATTTACCCTATAATGCAAGTGGTATTAAAGGTGTCGATGCGGCTGGTGATATTGCTCTGAGCACTAGAAATGCTTCCAACGGTGATACTTATACAATAATAATTCATGCAATTAAGGAGTATGAGAGACCAGCGGACGTAAGTGGTCTAATTAGCTACAATGTCAGAGTGGCAGCGGGTACTAACTCATATGGAACTGGAAACGTTTTTTATGTGGATGAGGTAATTAGCCCACACTTCACATTCGAAGCAAACAGAAGTTATCGCTTTCTACAAAGTGATAATACCAACAACAACCACCCATTGCGATTTAGTACAACACCAAATGGAACACACGCAGGTGGTGTTGAATACACCGATGGGGTGACTATCAATAATACAGCGGGTACAGCAGGTGCATTCACTCAAATAGATACCACCGACTCAACACCTGAATTGTACTATTATTGTTCAAACCATTCAGGTATGGGAGATGCATGATGAAATCGAGCTATCCCTTCCGAGACGGTTGGCATTTTGATTCTTCGTTCGGTTTCACGAAATCGAGTTCTCGTGGGATGAAAAAGGGTGGATCAACATCCGACAAAAACTGGATTCAGGGGGCTGTAAAAAAGCCGGGTGCGTTGACTTCTTACGTTAAAAGCGAGGGAGTCAAAATGAAAGATGGGAAAATTCCTAAAGGCGTAATTAACAAGTTAGCCGAAGGGAAGCCAGCTAAAAAAGGTGCTGGTAAACCATCTGCAACCACCCAGAAAAGAGCCAACCTAGCTAAGACTTTTTCAAAAATGAATAAAGCTGAGGGCGGTAGAGTCAACCGTAATATTCGTGATGAGGAAGCTCGTGTCATTGGTGTTCAGGACGATGCCGCCGATGAAATGCGTAGAGTTAGAGCACGAAGACCCAAAGATGCTCAGGAAAGACGCGACAAGCGTCAACAACTGAAAAGAGTTGCATCTAGGGAAAGAAATGCTCGTGACGAAATGCGTAGACTTCGGGGCGAAGCTGAATATGATATTAAACGGAGAAAACGATGAAATCTAAAGGTTATGCCAAAGGCGGCAAAAGAATGATGAAGTCCAAAGGCTATGCCAAGGGCGGTAAGAAACAAGGCTANAACGCAAGGCTTGACGAATCTCTNGGTATGAGAAGAGGCAAAGAGTCTTCCAAATCCCANAGCATGAAGTCTCGTAGAGATGAAAGCAAGGGTATGGAAAAAGCTATGGGNCGTAGAGCTTATCAGTCTGTCGGAACGATGGATATGAAACGTGGTGGTTCTATGAAAACCAAAGGCATGATGCGTGGTGGTTCCATGAAAAGTAAAGGCATGATGAAAGGCGGTTCGATGAAATCAAAAGGTGGTTTCAAGGCAATGCCCGGTGATGCNCAATTTAAAAGAAAGTCTTGGTAACTCAAAACTGAACGGGGTTTGCTGTATCAGCATCCGTAATTTAATTTAGGATTGATATGGCATACTCTAATAATATTGGTGTAAAAACCTTTAATTCATTGAAAGTGGTTGATCACGCTTTTAGGCGTTGTAGATTGCCTGCACAAGCGATCACCTCTGAAATGCAAGATTATGCATTAGACTCTCTGGCTTTTATGTTGGATGATTTNTCCAATATCCGAGTTCCCAGTTGGTGCATCGAAAAGATAATCCTTCCATTTTATCAAAATCAACCAGTGGTGACATTGCCACTGGGTACAGTTGACGTTCTTAATGTCAACTTTCGTCAGCCTATGTTTCCAACTGGGACCGTCACATCTACAAACACGAGCTATCTCGTTAATTTTTCTAGCGCGACAATCGTCAACACAGTAGGTGTGAAATGGTCAGCAACTGCTATACCATTAACATTTCAAGTAAGTTCNGACGGTGTTAACTTTACTACCGTAGCAACAACAAATAGCTATGATCTTTCAACTGGGGCATTGGCTCAAGCTGGAAAGATAGTATGGACGGACATAGTTCCCGCATTGGCATATCAATACTTCAAGATAGTTCCAACGGATGGTGTTTCTACAATCAATTATACATCTATAACGTTGGGTAACGAGCCATATGTTATACCACTGGGAACGTTGAACCGTGATCAATATGTAAACCAAAGTAACAGTGTGTTTGCGGGTCAACCGAGCACTTATTATTTTCAACGAAACATTGCACAACCCGTTTTAAATGTCTGGCCTGCTCCCGATGAAGATACAGAAAAAACNCANTTGGTNGTNTGGAGACATCGNTCNGTNATGGATACCGANACTNTACAACAAGAAGTNGANATTCCTAATNGATGGNTNGANGCTATTGTAAACGGANTAGCATCTAAAGTTGCGATGGAAACACCAAGCGTTGATGCGAATATTATACCTTTACTAGAACAACGAGCTGCTATTTCAATGCAACGAGCATGGGATGGTGACGGTGATGGATCTCCAACACAAATCAATCCGGGTATTGGACCCTATACAAGATGAGTAAGTATTTAGACCCGACAGGACAACCCACATTTGGTATCGGAATATGTGCTAGATGTTCGCGTAAATTTTTTCTGGCTGACTTATATCCTGATCCAAATGATCCGGGTCTACGAGTTTGTAAAGAAGATAGAGATCAATTTGACCCTTATAGACTACCACCACGAAGACCAGATCAAATCGTGTTGCCATTTGTTAGACCAGATCGAAATATAGACACGCATCCCGCTGGTTTAATTCAAGAAGCTGGGGATGAATTTATCGTCACGGAAGACGGTGATAATTATCTGGAGATAAATTAGATGACTAACGTTCCAAGTAATTTAATACCAACCAGAATATCGCAACTGCCTACGGCTCCGGTAGCATCTGCCGATGGAATGTTACTGTTCAATTACCAAGGTGTAAGTTATCAAGTTAGAGCGGGAGACTTACTACAAGTTGCAGGAGTTCCAACCTCACGACAAGTCATAGCTGGAACTGGTTTGACAGGTGGTGGACAACTCAATCAAAACATAACATTGAGCGTTGCAAGTGGCGGTATTGGAACGGTGCAACTTGCAGCTAGTGGAGCAACTCCCGGAACATATGGAAGCACCACACAAATTCCAGTTGTCACTGTAGATTCTACTGGACGAATAACTGCCGTGAGCACAGTTACAGCATCGACAAGTGGAATGGTTCCAACTTCAACACAAGTAATCGCAGGCAATGGTTTAGAGGGTGGCGGTAATCTAAGTTCAAACGTAACACTTACGGCTGACTTTGAAGATAACGTTCCATTAGTAACCACTACAGGAGGTTCAGCGGGAACATCAAACGAATTATCTAGAGGCGATCATCAACATCCACCCGTAGATTTATCGAACAGTGATCAAATTACTGGTCTATTACCACTCAACAATGGTGGTACAGGACGGAGTATAACATCAACTCCCGGAGGTATAGTTTACGGTGGTAGTGGTGATCTTGCTATCGGTCCAGCGGGACAAAACGGACAAGTTTTAGTTTCAGGTGGAACTGGAACGTATAGTTGGGGATCGGCTCTTTTACAATCTGACCAACCAGCCAACGTAGTTTTTGCAGGCCCAACCTCTGGTGCGGCAGCCCCAACAGCATTTAGAGCATTGGTCGATGCAGACTTACCTACCTCTGGGGTAACACCCGGAACGTATGGATCATCGAGTGCTATCCCTGTCGTTGCAATAAACGACAAGGGTGTAATTACCTCGGTATCAACTGCATCTTTTCAAACGGGTTTAAATTTCCAAGGAACATGGAACGCCTCGACTAACACACCTACACTAACATCAAGCTCAGGGGTGAATGGTTATTACTACATCGTCAGCGTTGCGGGTAACACGAACCTCGACGGAATTACCGATTGGGAAGTAGGTGATTGGGCTGTATTTGCAAGCACTGGGGTTTGGCAAAAAATTGACCAGAGCAACACTGTAACGTCCGTAAACGGTCAAGTTGGTGCTGTTACACTTACTGCTAGTGATGTTGGGGCAGTACCACTCAATGGAACGGGTGCCACGGGTACGTGGGCCATAAGTATAACTGGTAACGCAGCTACAGCAACCAAGGCAACCAATGTGGCAGGCGGTTCNGCTAATAGAATTGTCTACAANACATCTGCCGACACAANCGACTTNATAGCCGCTCCATCAACTGCAAACAGATTTTTNAAATGGGATGGAAGTGCCTTTGCGTGGGCNGGTGCAATNACAACGGCTGTAAGNGCATTNAGTGCAGGAACNACAGGATTNACACCNAATAGTTTAAGCACNGGTGATATNACACTATCAGGTACACTCGTTCCAGCACATGGCGGTACTGGACTTACATCACCCGGAGCGAATGGAAATGTGCTTACATCTAACGGAACAAACTGGGTTTCATCGGCACCGAGTGCAGGCGTTACAACTGACGATGTTATTGCATTAGCAATTGCATTGGGGTAAGGAGAAAACATGGCAAATGCTTTTGAAAGAAAATTATCAAGGGATATAGGAACGTCTCTAACGGCAGTTGGGTCGTATACCGTTCCAGCAGCGACTCAAACAACTGTTATTGGTTTGACAGTTGCCAACACAACGGGGGCCACAGTCAACATTGACGTTACTTTGAATGACGGAGCCAACGATACTTACATAGTCAAAAGTGCTCCGGTGCCTACGGGTAGTGCAATCGTACCAATCGGAGGTAATCAGAAAATTGTCATGGAACCTAATGACTCGATCAAAGTTAAATCAGATACAGCTACATCCATAGATGCTGTTTTATCAATTTTGGAGATAACTTAATGGCTAACCCTTATATTGGTAATGCACCAACCGACATACCTTTAACAACCCAACAACTAGCAGATGGCATTGTAACAACTGCTAAGTTGGCATCCCCCATTGCTCCTACGATATCCGGTGGAACAATAGACAATGCTGTTATTGGTGGATCAACACCCGCAGCTGGAACGTTCACTTCATTAACTGCAACTTCTGGTATTTCAGGGGGGACATTTTAATGTATAATACAATTAATAGGAGACTATAATGCCACAATCTGGTTTTACACCTATTCAGCTATATCGAAGTTCGACATCTTCGAATGTACCAAGTGCTAGTGATCTAGTAGACGGTGAATTAGCTATCAACACTGCCGATGAAAAGCTGTTTTTCAAAAACTCGTCGGGAGTAGTCAAAGAAATAGCCTCTTCTGGTGGTAGCACTGGCGATGTTGCGGGGCCAGCGTCAGCAACGGATGGTGCCATTGTAGCGTTTGATGGAACGACCGGAAAACTCGTAAAAAGCGCACCACTTACTTCAGGTAATGTAGTAATCGGAAATGGTACGGGTGCTCCCACCTTTGTTGCTCCGGGAACAGTTGGAAACGTTTTGAAGAATGTAGGGGGTAATTGGACATCTGCTGCCGAAGCGGCTGGTATAGAGGCACCCACGATTGTAAGTGGTAACACAAATGCAACATCTGGGCAGTTTCTTGTAGCTAGTGCAGGATCTATCACCATAACACTGCCAGCGGGTCCATCAGCAGGTGACTTTGTCATTATTAAAGATGGTACAGGTGCAGCAGCGACTACAACTTTCACCGTAGCAAGAAATGGGAGTAATATCGCAAGTTCTGCAAGTGATTTAATTTTTGACAAAAACTTTGCCGAAATTACGATGACATACATCGACGCAACCATAGGATGGAGCGTATAAAATGAGCAATCTGTCAGAGCTACTGCCCTCTGGCGGTGGACAAAATGCTGTAGAATTTACAGCAACGGGAACGCTAAGTAACGGAGCCATAGTCGGTTTAAAATCTGATGGGACGGTTGCCGTTTTAGATCCCGATTCAGTAGGCAGTCCAGCGGACTTTCCTTCTGCCTACAATGTACAGTTAGCTGCGGCTTGTTATGATTCTATTAGGGATGTCGTTCACGTTGCATACAAAGATTTAGGAACTCAGTATGTAACGCATAGTGCAGGGTCAATTAGTGGCTCAACTATTACTTGGGGAACGAAAACTACCGTTTCGACTGAAAGTCCTAAAGATATAGACATTACAATGAATGAATCAATTCAGTTCCCAATTGTAGCCTATTGTCAATCAAGTGGTGGAAATGTGAAGGTTCGTTCTGGGTCAGGTGGCTCCGGAACATCAATGAATTGGAATGGGAATCTTTTAATTGTTCAAGCTGGTGACAATAATAACTGCCTGATTCGATACAATCCTAACGGCTCAAATTCAAGCAGTGCCGAAACGTTAATAGTATTTAATGTACAGAGTAATGGAAGGGGTTTCATGGCGGCCCTTACAACTACAAACAGTGCTACTACAAGTATAAAGTATGGACCAACTACTTTAGCTTACGTTGCGGGTGATCAGTTTTTGCCAGTGGGATTAGTTAAAATTGCAACCTCAAACAGTTTCTTAGCTGTTTTTAACCAACTAAATTATAGTAATGGTAATCAAGGATGCGCTTGTTACCAAATCACTATAGGGCCAACCCAACTAGATTACAGTTCAGGGGGAACTATAGGTACATCATTCGGGGCAAGTGGTACATCTTGTGAAGAATCACTGAGCAGTAACACCCACCGAATGGCTTCGGATTTCAACCAAGGTACCACTGCGGTAATTACCGGATCTTTCAGAGAAGGAGGTAGTGGAACGATAACCATGCGTGCATACGTTCTAACTGCTAATGGAACTGGCAGTGCTCCCTCTGTGTCGAGTGCTGTAGATATGCTTCCCGGTTCTTCAGGTAATATATTTTTTGGGACGAGCACTGTTTTTGATCCAAACGCAAATAAATTTGTGACAGTTGTTGGGTGGGGTACAAATTCGTATTATGGAACCGTTCTAACGTCTACACAGAGTGGGACGACATTCACTGTGGAGTCGGGACAAACAAGTTTACAGTCTCAGAATATTTATTACGATGCGCTATGTATAGCATATTCTGATCATTCCAATAACGTCCTAATAGCTTCAAACCAAAATCCCGTTTCAAATTATCGGGGTGTTATGTTTACGGCTGGCTCGTTAGGTGTTGACAAAGTTATTGGAATTACAGCGCAAGCAATTTCAAACGGTGCGAGTGGCACGGTTAATTTACTGGGTGGTATTAATGAATCGCAATCTGGTTTAACACCGGGGACAGATTATTATGTTGATGCATCTACAGGTCAATTAACAGCAACATCGTCGGGTAATACTTTAATTGGTACGGCAGTATCAGCTACCACCCTTAACATTAAGGATTTGTGATGAGCACTTTATCTGATCTACTCCCCGCTGGTGCCGGTGGTAAAAATGTAAGTTTTACGGCTTCTGGTTCTATTACACAAGGCGATGCAGTTGGCTTAAATAGTGATGGTACTGTATCTGCCATAACACAAGCTACCGAAGCAGTATCATCAATTCAGAATATTATCTCTACAAACGTCTATTACGCAACGGATAGTTTGGAAGTGCTCTATGTTCCGGACGGTGGGTACACTGTGTTTTTTTATACAGATAGCAATGGAACAAACAGTTATGCGACAGTAGCAACTAATTCAGGCACGACTTACACAGTTGGTGCGACAACAACTATGTCAGAAATAACGTTTTCACCAGCAGCGGTTTATGACGCATCTACACAAAGGGTTATTTTAGCATATGAAGAAAGAAGTAGTGGCAATCAATATGGTCATGCAATCGTTGGACAAATAACTACACCCGGTGGTACGCCCACTATTACGTTTGGTACGCCAAGTGCTTTTTCTTCTGTTAATACGAACGAGGTAGATATTACTTTAGACACGAATCAAAATAAGCCAATAATTGTGTGGGGAAATCAAGGAAATGGAAGATTTGATAGCATAGTAGGGAATGTGGTAGGTGGATCAACTAACTCCATTTCTTTTCCAAGTTCATACACTACCATTAAAAGTGCTTATGTAATAAACCCAAGAGTTGCCTACAATACTCAGGAAAATAAATTAGGATCGTTCTATGTAAGTTCGTCAAGCCCTTACCCCGCATATTGTTCAATTGGAACAATAACTAATAATACAATAAGTTGGAGTTCTGAAGCTCAAGTTGGTACTGGTTTTTCTACAGAAAACAATGGAGCAGATTGGATTTATGTGCCTGAACAAAATGTATTTTTCTCCCCTTATAGTCGTAGCCTTTCATCCAATCAATTTTGGTATGCAATGGGAAACATAACAAATGGAGTGTACTATGGCTTAATTGCAACTAATTTTACTCCGATAAGAACTATTCATAATGCCATTAGTGGTGTGTATGATCCCGACACCAAAAGCATAACTGTAACCGGACACACCTCAAGTAGCTATAATATATCTTACAACAATACAACAACTATAGATAACTCTACGGGGGCTGTTACGCTAAATAGCAGTTGGATAACAGAGACGAGTTCTGGGATTCGCAAGTATAACGGAACTGCTACTCTTGTAGCTAATGTTGGTAAAGTTGTTAGTTTTTTTTCAGATTACACGCCTCCCAATTGGACGGGTGAGGGTACGACAGAGTTCTACACACCATCCGGAACTAACGTATCGAAGTTTACGGGAATTGCTGACGCTACGGTTACTAATGGCAACACTGGAAACGTTACCCTCAAGGGTGGTATAGCAACAACTCAACTAGCTAGCGCAGTGTTCGCTTATAATAATCAAAGTTTCAGCGTTGCAAGTCAATCTTCACTTCCTGAAGAAGTAAGGTTTAAACCTGATGGAACAAAATTTTATATTTTAGGTGGCACTAATGATGCTGTTTATCAATATGCTCTGAGTACGGCTTGGGATGTATCCACTGCATCATATGAAAACAAAAGTTTTAGTGTGCAAACACAAGAGGCCACTCCGCAAGGGTTAGCAATAAATGCAGACGGAACATCTTTTTATGTGTGTGGGCAATCTAAACAAATATATCAATACGATCTAACCTCTGCATACGATTTGAGTACAGCATCGTATGCAAACAAAAGTTTCAATCTCATTGGTCAGTTTCCATCGTCGGTACCGTGGGGTCTACACTTTGATAGTACAGGAACAAAATTGTATGTGATTAGCTCCGCCGCAAGTGGTCCTATTTTTCAGTATACTTTGTCTTCCGCATTTGACATTTCTACTGCTTCCTATGCAAATAAAACCGTTAACGCGGGCCTAAACAATACAACTTCATTAACAATGACTCCCGATGGAGTTACTTTATACGTTTTGGATTATGGAACTGGTATTTATAAATACACACTCAGTGTGGCAGATGACATTTCTACAGCTACCTATGATAATGTTTTCTATGATGTGACAGCCCAAGATACTCAACCGTATGGCGTAGCTGTCAAAACTGATAACACTCAACTGTATATAACAGGTGCACAGAACGACAGTGTTTTTCAGTATAGCCTATCCACTGCTTTGACCCCAAACAGTGTGTATTACGTTGCAGACGATGGAACAATCTCAACGACTTCGACAGGGTTGAGAATCGGTAAGGCTTTGAGTACATCCAGTATTAATTTGGAATTTGAAACATGACAAATTTATCTGATCTTCTTCCTTCAGGTGGCGGTGCTAAGGAAGCTACAGCCATAGCATCCGGAACGTTATCTACTGGTCAAACAGTAGCACTCCTGTCAAACGGACAGGTAGAGGCGGTGGGTGAAACGGCAGTAACTGCTTCGTTAGGTAGCGAGGTACAATTTTCACCCGATGTTTCTGGAAACTACGACATTGCTGGATTTTATTATGCCGATCAAAATGCGGTTGTCTTTATTTACCAAGATACAAATAATTATCTTGCGGCAGTCGCGGGTACAATAAGTGGAAGCACCATTACATTTGGGTCCGAGGCGGTCGGACATACAGGCAACTCACCGTATGTAAACGGTGCGTATAGTACCACCAGTAACAAAGCTGTCGTAGTCTATAACGACAATACCATCACGGGTAATTGGATAGCCAAACAGTTAACTGTCAGTGGTACCACTGTTACATGGGAAAGCGGAAGCGGTCAAACCGTGAGTACTCATGGTGGTTATGCGATTGGTATAGAATACGATCCTTCATCAGATCGTTTTCTAACAGTTTGGCCTGTTAATAATAGCCCCGGTACCCTTTATCATAATATCGGACAAATAAGTGGCTCCAGTACATCGTGGACAGGGGTTTATTACAACTTTGGTGGTACTACCTATTATGGTTATACCTATCAAGCACCTCCAGCTCTTTCTTATGATCCTGTCCATGAGTGTATGGTGGTAGCAGTAACTCAAAATTCGGGTGCACAGCCCATGCAGGCTTTTGCGGTAACTGTTCCATCTTCAGGTGGTGCAACAATATTTTGGAATTTACAAGTAATTACTAATGGATCTGGTGCTACCAATTACACAGGCTATGACCCATACATGGCGTATGATAGCGAAAATAAACAACACAATCTAACATGGTGGGATGCGACAAATACACATGCAAATTTAACAACTATAAAAATTACAGGTTCAAACGCAGCTACAGTGGCAACTACTGTTAATATGTCAACCTTGCTAAATCAAAACACGCAATCTTCCAATGGTATCGCATATCACCCTATACTTAAAAAAGTTGCGGTACTTTGGACGGACGGTAGTAATTATTTAAAAGTAGTAAGTGTTGATACAAGCAACGCTACATCGAGTAATTGGACAGCTGGAACTGTTTTGGATGTTGAAAACACTAATCAGTACATTGTAGAGAGACCTATAATTTACGATTCAAGTTCACAAAATATGGCTATTGGATGGAGAGAGTACCCCGGTGGTGATGGTAAAGGGGTTGTTTACACAATGGATGGAACAACCACTAACGTAGCTGATTTTATTGGCATAACTTCTGAATCAATCACTAGCGGTAATAGTGGTAAATACAATCCGCAAGGTGGGGTAGCAACAACAACCGAACCAAGTGCAGGCGAAACAGGAACGGCAGTGAACTTTGGAGTTGGTGATAACGCTGATATGAAGGCTGTTTTTGACAGTGGAAGCAATCGAGTTGTTTTTGGATATCAAAGCGTTTCTACCGGATATGCAGCCACCAGTGTCGCAGAAATAAATGCATCAAATAACTCTGTAAGTTTTGGTAGCGTAGGTATCGTTCAAATTGCTTCTTCAAGTTATAACAGCATTACCTACGATGCATCAGCCGATAAAATAGTACAAATAACAACAAACCCATCAGGGGGAAATTACAATGGCGTAGCAAATGTGGGAACTGTAAACTCTGGCACTAATACAATTTCATTCTCTGGCTTAGTTAGTTATACAGGAACTACAACTATTGAAGTTCAAGACATTACTTACGATTCAACAAATCAGAAGACGGTAATATGTTGGAATCGATCAAATTTTGGTGAGTCAATTGTAGGAACAATATCTGCTGGAGCAATTAGTTTCCCAACTTATCCCAATGGAGTTACACAGTGGGAGACAAGTCAAAACTCAATTAGTGCAGTCAATAATACTTTTGACTCCAACGCAGGAAGTGTTGTCGTAGCATATCAACTTTCTGGCGTTGGATTAAAAGTAGTAGCAGGACAAATTTCCACTGGTTCTGTAACATGGGGTTCTGCTTTGGCCCCAGCAAGTGCGAACGTATCGATGGCAGAGGGTGGGTCAATTTGCTTTGATAGTCAAAATAATAAGGTAGTTATCCCATATGAAGCTACAGGAACTAACGAAGGTAAAGTGGTCGTTTGTACTGTAAGCGGAACCACGGTAACCGCAGGTTCTCCAGTAAATTTTACGTCTGAGGCAAAAGTGTTTGGGCAATCCATTCAATCAACTTTTGATTCTACGTTAAATAAAGTAATTATTGCTTACATCCACGATGACGATAGTTATTTAAGAATTGTTTCAGGTACGGTCTCAGGTACTTCAATGACTTTCGACACACCAATTCTAGTTACCAGTGTCGGTGTTTCAGCGAGTTCGGTCGCTCTTGCTTATGATTCCAACGTTAACAGGGCGTTAGTTGGCTATAAAAGCAGTACGACATTTGGTTCCGTTTATGTAACGTCCGGAACCCAAAGCCCACTCACAGTAGACGCTACTTACTATATTCAAAGTAATGGTAATATAACAAGAACAGCTACAGGTAATACAGAGATAGGAAAAGCTGTAACAACAACACAATTATTATTAAAAGGAGCACCATAATGAAAACCATCGTAGAAAATTCTACAAAACTAAGTAAATTTCTGTACGAAGATGACAAAGAAATTTTAATGGAAGAGGAAAGAATAACAATAGGCCCGGTTTCTAACCCTGACCTTTATGTTGGTTGTCATAGCAAACATGACTGTACATTGTACGAAAATATTGAGGGGCCATCTGAAACATGGGCTGGTAACAAATATATGTTCGACGGAACAACTTGGACAGCCAATCCAGATTGGGTAGATCCAGTTGTACTTGATGCAGAACTCGCTGCAGAAAGAGAAGCTAGATTAGCTGAAATTGAAGCGGCTAACGCAGCAGCGGAAGAGGCAGAAAGTTCTGAGGAAAGCTCGGAAGAGAGTTCGGAGTAAGGACTAAGCCATGAGCTATACAATGACATATGATAGCTTGTTAGTGGACATACGCAGGTATCTTGAGCGTGGGTTTACACAAGCTAGTGATCAAATTGTTTTTGATCAATTGCCACGTTTAGTGACGTTAGCAGAGAGGCGTATAGCTCGTGAACTCAAAATCGAAGGTTTTATCCGAGCAATAACAACGCCTCTGTCTATCGGTGTTAGCACTTATCTCAAGCCAGACAGATGGCGTGACACGATTTCTATGACGGTAGACGGAACGCCAATACAAACAAGATCATATGAGTATCTTCGTAATTACTGGCCTAATGAAGCCCAAACAGCATCACCTCAATTCTATGCTGATTACGACTACGCTAATTGGTTGATTGCTCCAACACCAAATGCAGCTAGTACATTAGAAATCCTCTACTATGAACAACCTGCACTGCTAGGTCCAAACTTGCAAAGTAATTGGCTGACGGACTACGCACCGGAGTTAGTGTTATACGCTTCGTTACTTGAGGCAACCCCATTTTTGAAAAACGATGAAAGAGTACAGCTATGGCAAAGTCTATATGATCGATGTGCTCAAGCATTCAACGGTCAAGACTTAGGAAGAATACTTGATCGTGCGGCACAAAGGAGTGAAGCATAATGCCTATTTATCAAGACGTTTTTGGCGGTGCGAACATTTATCCTAGTGAAATTAGTTATAGCACTCAAAACTTATCGGCTGATGTCACGCTGAGTTGGCCTGAAGAGACTTCAACGAATACTAATTTAGCTACGCGAATAATTGATGTAACACAAACGGGTGCAGGTTTTAGCATTATTGTTCCGGATGCCCAAAAAAGCGGAACTGGTAATACAATACTATTTAACAATATAGGCTCACACACGTTTCTTGTAAAAAATGCGGGCGGTATTCAACTTGGATCAATTGCGGCGGGGG